>TARA_R110000824_G_scaffold14552_5_pt1 | contig 18753 bp, 27 predicted proteins | sample TARA_R110000824 | Tara Oceans TARA_R110000824 (sample SAMEA4397747) | marine metagenome | biome: Polar Biome; feature: [MES] marine water layer (ENVO:01000295) within the mesopelagic zone...; material: water (ENVO:00002006), including particulate matter (ENVO:01000060) such as......
GGTAGCCGCAGCTGCAGTACCACCAGCAGAAGTATGTGCTGACGAAGGTATCGCAGACCCTGTATAAACTGTACCTACTGTTACATTCTCTATTTTAATTTCTCTTACTGGAGTGTCTGCTAAGACTATTCTTAACGTATTATCTTCTTTACCTAATCCACTATTCTCTTTTCTCCATGCCATTGTTTGTTCCAATGTAGGAGAAGGATTCAGAGCAGGAGCAGCATAAATGCCTGAGTCTCCATTTGAGAACGATCTATCCGCTAAGACAGTTTCGTTCACAACGACTCCAGTACCCGCCGTACCACCAAGTGCCAGCAAGCCTATAGCCATTTGTGGACTTAGCCCCATCATTCTCAAGAAAGAATAAGGAGACATTACAATTTTAAAAGCTGTCTTCCATTTCGCTGACTCAGAATTTAGGTATTCTATCTTAACCAGCAGCCAGTTTCTCCAAACAGTAATTTTTTTATACGCTTTAATTGGTGACCGTACAATAATCATTGGTGTGGCTTTAAGAGTCTTCCACCATGATTTAAAGTTCCCTACATGTAACAGTAATCCAAATACAATTAATGCTGAAGAAATTCCAATAGTTGAAATTAAATTAGCTTGTAAATACATTACTTGATTAAATAACTGATTTGCTAATCCGAGTTGAATGTACGGAGTAATTATTGGGATTGGATTAACATAAGATAGAAATAATCCTAAACCTCCAACAGTTACTAATAAAGCAGTATTTATAGCTCCTAGTACAATCGATATCTTTTTAAATGGAATAGTTATGTTTGGCAAACTCAAATGTATTGTAGGTAATTTAATCCTCGGAATTGAAAACCTCTCAAAGAATCTTTTAAACATAGCGTACCCCCAGCTAAAAATCAGTTTTTATATACATAGGAGTTCTATCCCCCATATATGATCCACGGATATTGAATTCAAAGAACTCAATTGCATCCATATCAGTCATACCATCTCTTTCCATTAAGACTTTAATTATCTTATCTTCATCATAAACTGCTTTAGATTCGTCTAAGATGACTCCTACAAAAGCTTCAGCATAATCGTTTATTTCTTCTGACTGTCCTAATAAAAGCATGGGTTCAATTTCAATATCTTCCATGTATTCAATAGCATGTTCTAACCTACTCACAGCTTTCCTTCTTTATTATACTAACTTTTACGCAATTTCACAGGCTGACCAATCACACGTTAGGCAGGAATGACAACCTGATTCATATATAATCTTTGGATTATCGCAACAATTGAATTCTTCGGTCTGTTGTGTTCCCTTTACTAATATCTCAATTTCTCTACTTCCTGCCCTATAAACAGTTATTCCTTTACAACCTATCTCATATGCTTGTAGATAGGCAGTTTTAACATCTTCTACTGTTGCATCATTTGCAAAATTAATAGTTTTAGATATTCCTGAATCTACAAATTCTTGAAATATACCTTGCATATTTACATGAGCTTTGGGAGAAATTTCAGGAGCAGTTTTATAAACCTCTTTCGCCCACATAGGTACATCACTTCTATCTTGAAGAGAACCCCCATCAGATAAGTATGTCATTAAATCATCTGAATAAAAATCATTTTCAATAGCATCGGATTTAAATATTTCATTTATATATGTAAGTGTTTGAGGTTGTCCACTAGCTTCTTTTAAAATATTTTGTTTCCGCCACGCTAGTGCAAAGTGAGGCTCAATTCCGCTAGAACAATCAGCTAACATAGAAATAGTACCTGTAGGAGCAACAGTAGTCCGACAAGCATTCCTCATTGGGTACTCATAATCACTACCCTCAAAAGCAGGAAAGGAGCCACGCATTTTAGCCAAGCTTGTTGATTCGTCATCAGCCCACATACGTATAGCTTTCATTAGATCAGACCCAATTGTTTGCCCTAACTCTGTATCATATCCGACACGTAGTTTAGCTAAAAGGTCAGCAAAACCCATTACGCCCAACCCAATTTTCCTAGTTGCTTTAGTCATTCTTTCAATATCTTTTGTGGCATATTCATTAGCATCAATGATGTTATCTAAAAAGCGGACTGCTAAACGGGACACATACTCTAAACGTACCCAATCAATACAATCTTTCCAATCATCTAATTTAACAGATTCAACAAACTTAGCTAAATTTATTGATCCTAAATTACATGATTCATTTCCTAATAATGGTTGTTCACCACAAGGATTAGTTGCAGTCATTAGTCCATATTGTTTTATTACTCGGTTATCTTCATTTACAGCATCGCCAAAAATTAACCCCGGTTCACCATTTTTCCATGCACCAGAAATAATTTCTTCTAATACTTCTCCCGCATTTAATTGTCCAACAACTTCTTTTGTGTTGGGATTAATTAAATCATAAGTTAATCCCGATTTAGCAATTTCCATCCAGTTTGCAGAGACAAGCACAGAGATATTAAAATTGTGAATATCACCCTCGACAGACTTACATCGGATGAATTCCATGATATCAGGATGTGTAACGTCCATAACAGCCATATTAGCCCCATCTCGTTTTCCTCCTTGAGTTACCATAGACGATACACTAGATAATACTTTTAGTACCGCTACAGGGCCACACGCAATACCGTGTGTTGTTTTAATTCTATCGCCTCGTGGACGAATTTGGGATAAAGAGAATCCTGTACCCCCACCAAATTTTTGTACCATAGCTGCATCTGAAGCAGCTTTCATAATGCCTTCCATACTATCTTTAAGAGGGAGTACAAAACATGCAGACAATGTACCTTGATTTGTTCCTGCATTCATCAATGTAGGTGAATTTGGTATAAATTCTAAGTTAGTCATTACATCCGCAAATTCAATTGAAATTAAATCTGCTTGAATTGGTAAGGCTCCATAATGAGTAACCTCTACACTAGCGATTGCTTTTGCTACTCGTTTAAATAACGAGTCACCATCTTCAACAATATTACCTTCTGTATCTTTTTGATAATATCGATTCTCTGCAACAAGATTTGCATGTTGAGTTAAAGTTGTCATTTAAAATATCATATCTCCTAAAAATTATCCTCTGACACCACAGTATAAACATAGTTTATTTTTTGGAACCCAAAAAGCTTCGTTACATACTGCTTCCTTGCAATCAGGATTTGGGGATTGCATAGTTGATCTCCCAGTAGGAGTGGGTTCCATTTTAAGTAGCTTCTCTTTAGTATACTCTACCATACTTAATTCATCATCTGCTTTTGCCCTGCTTTCAGGAGTTTCACCGGGAGCTACTGCATCTAACCAATCAGCAACATTACCAACATTAGTATATTTATACGCTGTATCATGGGCTGCTTGTAACGCCATTGAAATGGAGAAGAAGGCATCACCATGACCAAGAGGTGTCTCAGGGGCTTTCAGTTCATTACTAACTGATAATATCTGTTGCTTTTGTCTTTCATCTTCAAGTAGTTTTAGGTTTCCGCTATGAACAAATTGCTCAAATACTTGAGCCATTGTATTCTTGCTTTTGCGAGTGAATGTCATAGAATGCCATCTAGCATCTAATCCTCTATCTTCTAACTCGCCACGGGTATTATCAATGTAGCCCATAGCTAAACCATAATTATCTGCAATTTCATTTAAAAATACTATTTGATCAGAGTATGACCATCCGTCAAGAAATGATGAGTGAACCTGTTCTACTCGTTCTCCTGACTTTTTAAAAATAACTAGGTGGGATGGGTGACGTTTTTTACCTACGTCAAATCCCCCGAAAAGTAAATCCCCATATTGTGATCCTTTATACTCTTTTGCTGAAGGGTAGTTTATTAAAGAAGGGTCTTCACATTTTGTAATGTCATCATCATCGAAATATGCCTCAGTCGAGAAATGTGGTGTTAACATGAACTCTGAAGCAAATGATTTAGGTCGGGCCTTTTGCTGTTGCAATAACCACTCCTCACTATACAATTCTGGCATCAATACTCGTCTATTAGGAGCGGGGTCTAGTGCGGGTAATACCCTTGTTTTAAATCTTTCATCTTCTTGTAATTTATGCAATAAGTCTCCCGGTAACATAGGCGTTCCTAATACGATTACAGGTACACCTTTTAACGGAATGAATAAAGATTCTGTCATAAAATGATCTTCTATCTTAGTAAGCTGAGAAATGTTTAATGGGTTTTCGGGATCACGCATAATGTCATCTGCTATTAAGGCTCCATTAACATGCATACCTCTTTTAAATGAAAAAAGTCCTCCGTGTGTAATTTCCATTGGTTGACTATTTCTATAAAATCTAGCCGAATAATCTGCTTTCGGATTTCTATTTTCTAACATTCCTGCCATCATAGGATTACGACTAACTGTTTTATTAATTTCCGCAATATGATACCGTGCCATATGGTCAGCATAAGACAAATATAAAACAGAACAATCTCGTGGAGCAGTTAACAATCTCCAAACACTAAAAGCATGACCTAAGATAGTAGATTTAAAATGGAAACGAGGAAGTATGGCACAATAATTTAACCCTAACTCCATACATTCTTCAACATCTTCAGTTATAACTGAGACATGCCATGCTTGAAAATACTCTGGGTTATCATAACCATAACACCATATGTTCTGTACGAACTCACGAAAAGACCCTACATCATATTTTTCCTGTTCTGTAAGTCCGTTAGCTATTGTCGATAAAGCATTGCTTATAGTTGTTATTTCTTCTGCCATTTAGTCCTGACTCTGTATTAAAGTTTTTAATTTTACGGCAATACGATTAAGGGTATCTTTGTCATTAATTTCCTCAACAAGAACACCTAAAATATCTTGCACAAATTGAAGATTAATCATACCCTCCATTACATCTCTCTGCCCACGGATACCTGTATCTATTGCTCGTACTGCTGAAAGAGCGTTATCAAATGTTAACCCCCTTAATTCTCTATAAGCCTTAGTTGAAATCTCTTCATACGTATCTAATTGATCTTTCTGTAATCTAGCAAATCGCTGACTTTCATTTTCAGCAACCGCTTGAATACCTCGTGTCCTAGCTAATGCTCTTTGCTCCATCCAATTATCTTGGCGTGTCCAAGCATAAATAGTTGGAACTTTGACCTCTACGTCAAATTCATCTTTTAAAATTGTAACTATTTCAGGAACTGTCTTCTCATCTTTAAGATAGATTTCAAAAGCTCGTTCCTTAACTTCGGCGGGAATTACTCGTGGCATATATACCTCTATCTATCGTACATAGAGTTGCTATCTAAAGCTCCATATCCAGATATGTCTGGAGCCTGAGAATCCATACTCCCACCAAATGGTGTACCATCAGATTGTAGGGTATTCATAAAATCAATATGTCCCGACTTTCGTGCTGCTGTTGTAAAACAAGAAGGAACATTTTGTGCAGTACTGGTTTTGTTACTCACTACCTTTGTAAATTTAATAGCTATCTCTCCCCGAACACATAGACGAGGCCAGATATGCTCTTGTTCACTAATAGGATTATATGTACGATTTCGTAATATAGTTCCGGTAGTTCTTTGAAGTCCTTCTTCTTCTACACTTTTATTATATAAACAAGCTTTAAATTCGCACCAAACAACCGTTCCGTATTTCTCTTTAATTGCCTCTATATCAGGCATCTCTTCTGAATATTTATCTTCGTAATCTCTATGAGGCTCTTCAGCTTTCTCATTGAACCTTACTTGAATTTCAGGTGTAAGTCTCTGCATCTATACTTCTCCTTTTACCCCATAGGGCAATGCAAGCTGCGTCAGCGAAGTCTTGTTCTTTAAAAACATCCCCCCACTTAGCAATTGCAAATTCTTTAATCTCAGGTTTTTTAGCATTTCCTTTATTTAAAATATCTTTCTTCCATCGACGATTATCAACCAACTCACTGCGAGTATTCGTTGAAGAAAGGGAACTCCAAATAGCACCTACTACATAGGCAATAGATAAAGTGGTGCGAGGATTTTGAATGTAAATCGCTGCTTCCACAGTTGCTAAATCTATTATCTTTATTGTACTCAAATCGACTTGAAATTTTTCAATAATTTGAGGGAATCTATCTATGAATTCTTTTTCAGTACTACCCCATTTATACTGCATAATAATATCTTCATGTTCGTCTAGAAGAATACCATGTACGGCTTTAGTAGAACAATCCAAACCTAAATAATTAGGCAAATTGGTTCTTCCATCGTTTCTCCGCTACAGGATGAGAGGGTGGGAAGGGAAGAGGTTCAGCACTTTGAAAGGGTATATACTCAGGAAAATACTTCTTCATAGCCCATGTCCCTGCGGCTACACCAAGTGCTGTAAGTCCGAGTGCTGTCCCAACTGCTACCTTTTTATTTCTTGTCATGTTATCTGTCCTCCATATGTTCTCAGGGCGACTACCCTACTTACTGTATTATACGCTGTGGTATAAGTATTTAACAATCCAGAGGTCTTACGTTTTAATGTATCTAAATCGATAACATCCCGTCTTAATTCTTGTAATGCCGGGTATCGTGTAAATATAGCTCCCCTAAGTTCATCTTTAGTTGGTTTCCTAGTCCCAGAATCTTGATACTCTGAAGCTAAGTTCCATAATGCTTTAGAGAAACTTTCATTAAAGGCGGCTTCATGAGCCGATAATTGGGCATCTATATCAGCAACCTTTGTTTCTAAATAGGCTTTATAACCACCAAACATAGTAAGAAATTCTTCTAGTTGTCTATTATCATAATTCATTAAATTAGAAAATTCTAACTCAGTTTTTTCTGATAAGTCTGGTACAAAGTCAGGTACTCCCCAATCAGAGACTTCTTTTTGGGCCTTACCTAAAGCTTTAATGGGAGTCCATTTAGTATCTCGTTCTTGCATGATATTAATTAATAAAGGGTCTAGTATAATCTAAAACTGCTTGAGCTTTAGAAGTGTCAAATAAGCCACCTTGACGAACCCCAGTTTCTAAATCAATCCAGAATGATTTGGAAGTATCTTCTTTTAACCATTCAATAAGGGCTATGGGAAGAGTATCTAGATTCAATCCACCTGCATATCCGAAAGGTTTTTCAGCTTGAGAATGGTTAGCCCATTCGTTAGAGAATTCCCCTGCGCCACTAGATGTATCATATAAGACTGATATATTTGGAACACCTCTTGTAATCCAATCATTAATACCATCGGCTTGTAAAATAACTTCTTGTGGAACTGTTTTACACCAATCTATAAAAGCTGAACAATATGACGGTACAGGTAACCCATGTACATTCAATTGAATCCGTCCAAAATGAGATATATCTAAATCTAATTCTTTAAATATTTCGTCCATATTCCCATATTGAATAATGTCCATCGAATAAGGTGGACATATGTGGGCGGATAATCTTATATTTTCAGTATCAGAAGACTCCTGACGTAACTGTAATAAATATGTAAGCCACTGTTTATTTGGAAATCTTCGTATTCCTTCATATTGAGAGAACGGTAATAAAATTCCCCATTCTACAAAAGGGTATAATAATGTTAACCCTAAAAGTTCCTTTGGGTTAACTGAATTATCTGCTCCAGTTATCGTTACTCTTTCAATCATTTTATACTCATCCTACTTTTCTACAACCACACCACGAAGCTCCAGTACATTTATCTGGTGTATGTACCATATCCATAATATTAAAACATCTAATTAATATTTTATCCCACGCCTCATCACTCTGTTCTAATAAATATGTTCGTATTTTTTGGTCATTTTTATTTTCGTAAAGCACAGTCCCCATTGCGTACCCACCCATATTTAAATAAACCTGTAATTGAATTTCATGATCTTCTTTAGGTTTACGTAATTTAGTATACCCGGCAGTATTTATTGTTTTACTTTCAATGGGTAGTATACCATACGTATCATGTTGGATCAAAAAGTCGATCCGTCCCGAAATGGGAGGATTATCGTGTTTAACAGAAATTTCTCTGTCTACATAAACACCCATTTTTGTAAAATATTTCTCTAGTCTTTCTTCTAAAGCATTACCTGTATCAAAAATTCTTTGTAGATTAGGCTCTAATGATTGTCCTCGTAACATCCCATTATATGCTAGATACAAATATCTATCACAAGGATTGCCCAACGCTGATGGATAGAAAACTCCTGATCTTTGTGGAGTCATATAACCCCGTAAAGTCTCATCTAAAGTTTCTTCTAACCACAAATCTTTTGCCCATGCTTTATGTTTAGTCCGAGGTTTATGTTTAGTTTTTGCAGGAGTTTTTACTCCAATTTGCTTAATGCCCGCCATAATGTCTCCTTTATTTCAGGATAGATTGTATCTTCCACATGTAATATATGTTCTATATGAGGCATGTGAAGTAAATCTATATCTCGTTTAGTATCACGTTTTCTAAAATGTCCGTAAACCCCGTCTGCTTCAACCACCATTTTTAATTCTTGGATATAAAAATCTGGAAAATAATTACCACTTTGATATTGTTGCTCGTAACGTAAACCAAATTCATCCAAGGCTCGTGCAATTAATTGTTCTTGTTGCGTAAAGTCTTTAGGGGGTAAGTTCATCTTTTAATTTATCGAACAAATCAGGCTTCTCTTTAAAGAAAGCTTTTACTCCATTCATCCCCATTACTTTATCCTCTCCATAAGCATACCAAGGCCCGGATTGAATAATAAGTTTTCGTTCAATGCCTTCCCTAATAAAGCTTTCTACTACATCAATGCCCCCATCAACTCTAAATGGTATGGTCGCAGATTTCCAATTTTCTCCACCAACCTTACTTTTACGTAAACGAATTTCCATATCAAACCCTACATTATTATTACCTTCTTTAATCCAACCACTTCGTCTTACCTGTAGTAAGAAGTGGGCAAAGAATGATTGGGCTAAACCACCGGGCATATTATCTAAGGCTACTGGCCCCATACTAGATCGTACTTGATTTATAGCTATAAAGGCTGATCCCTCTTTTAAATTAGGTAATATACGAGGTAAGGATGTGTTCACAAATCGAGCTTGCCACGCTATTGGGTTATACGAAAAGTCTTCCTCATGTATTACGGAAGGCACAAGTCCTGCTATACTATCTAATACAATTAAATCTACTCCTGCCCGCATTAATTCTCTAGCTGTATTCATAGCATCCTCACCATTAGTAGGCTGAGAGACTAACATTTTAGTTGTATCTACACCACATTTATCGTTCCATTCAGAGTCCCACGATAATTCTGTATCGATCCATGCAGCTATACCACCATCTCGTTGGGTATTAACAACCGCTTGAGATGCTAAATATGACTTACCTACGTTTGTAGCTCCGTAAATAAGGGTCATCCTTTTTTTAGGTATGCCACCACCAGTAAGAGTATCAAGAGCAGGAATACCGAAAGCAATTCTTCCATAAGAAAATTCATCGCTATCACCCCGCATTAAATTTAAATTCTTATTTTTTAGGAGGGATTCGATTGCGTCTTCAGAAGTATTTTTCACGTTTGTATCCTTCTCACTAATATAGCTTCAGCCCATGCAAAATATACAGCACAAGCTTGAATAATTTCAGTGTACATATGTTCTGAATCTCGTTCCCAAATAGCACGGGCTACCTCGCCGTTTTCTTCGGTAGCGATTACATTCCACCATGCGTCAGAATGATGAGCCTGTTCTCCGTACATTGTGTGTTGACGTTCTCTTTCTGCCAATACATGTTCTAAAACTTTGGCTCTGTTCATCTCATCCATTTGAATCTAGAATCCCATCTAATTGAGTATCTATCTTTTCTTTTATAAATTCATACGCTTTATCCGAAACTATACCAGCATCGGTAAGTTGTGGTTCTATTGGTAAATCTGTATCTATCTGGTCTACAGTTAAATCTATTCGACCATATTGATTTGTATCTAACGGGCCAACTCTAAAAGTAAACCCTAAGTGCATACTAACTTTAGGCATCTATTTCTTCCTCCATTGGATTTGTAAAACATTCTCTCATAACCATCAAAGCTATTATAGCATATCCAGCTGTATCTTTAAAACTGTCTTCGACTGTCTCATAATTGGGGGTTCGTCCCTCCCAAATTAAAGTTTTTAATCGACTCATTTTGTCCCATAATCGAACAACTATTCCTTTTTCTTTAAACATCATCACATTATCGGGGCCATAATCTTTTTGTTTCTCTATTACAAGAGTAGCAATTTCTAACGCAATATTACGACACGCCTGTTCAAATGTTCCGTTTGCATGTTTACTCATATTAATTACCCCAATCTATATAATTTTCGACTTCATCTGTAGGTAAGACAAAATCTTTTTTTGTAGCCCATGATGGAGAACAAATTTCCATATCAACTTGTAAGGGTATATCTAAAGAATTTATCTCTAATAATGCCTTAATCTCAAATGGAATGGTAGCTAACTCATCCTTATGAATTTCACAAATAATCTCATCATGTACTTGTAATAACATATTGCTTTTTGTGTCATCTAGATATTTATCTACAGCTATCATTCTTTCACTCATAATATCTGCACTAGTACCTTGAACTAAGTAATTTACACCCTTATAAGCAAAGTCTTTATTTATCTTATATACTCGTCCATATCTATTTCTAATCCATCCTCGATCTTCAACTGTTTCTACTACTTTATCAAAGAACTCTTTAGAACCCTCTAGCCCGTCGAAATAGCGTTTTTTATACTGTCCTGCTTCATAGGGAGTAGTTCCTAGTTGTAAAGCCAATTTATTGCGTCCTATACCATAGATAGTACCAAAGGTTATTGCTTTTGCCATCTGTCTATAGAATTTATAATCATCTGCATCTTCTGTTGTATTGAAGGCTAATTTACTTGCTTCCCCATGAAAATCTACATCACTCTTATTTAATAATGTATCAATTGTTTTATTTTGGAGGTATGAAAGAAACACTCTAACTTCCATTTGTGAGTAATCAAACCCAATTAACGTGTACCCTTTACGTGGAATAAATAATCTACGCATTGCAATTTGTGTATCTGAAGTTTCATCAAATGATTCATCCCCCATAAAGCCCCATGTTTGTAATGCTTCTTTAGATAGTTCAATAGTTTCCGAATTTTGTCCCCTAGAAGCCATTGTTGCAGCGATACGACTTTTTGTTTCAAGTAATTCATTTTCAGTTAAATCACCATAATTTAATTTAAAGTGATTACGTGGTATATTCTGTAAATTAGGTTCTTTACTTGATAATCTTCCTGTGGCGGCTCCCCAATTACAAAAAGATGTATGCATAGTATCTTCATAAGTCTCTAAGTAAGGTTCAATGTAAGTAGACTGTAATTTTAATAATGTTCTATATTGCCTAATTAATCCTGCCATCGGGTGATTAATCTGTACTAATGCTTCTTCACCCCATGAATCGGCCCCCTTCGGGGTTTTAGTGGGTGATTTAATTCCGAATGTAGCAAAAGCTACACCGATTTGTCGTGGACTACTTATATTAAATTCCTCTTCCGCTATTTCATGAATCTCTTTTGTAATCTCTTCTAACCGTTCAATTAAACGATCATTAGTTTTTTTAGCATATTGTGTATCAACAGTAATTCCTCTACGTTCCATTTTATATAGAACAGTTGTCAAAGCACATTGTTGTTGTAATAAGGGAAGTTGTTTAGATTTCTTTAGTTGTTTTAACCTATCCTCATAAAGTTTATAGGTCATTTCAACATCTTTCTTACAATAAGGGCCAAGAATTTCGGGAGGTGCTAAAGAAAAATCCTTACGCCACTTATTTTTACTTAGAAGTTTTTTTGTCTCTATATCGTATTTTCCCCATTCTGCTCCATAGCTACGAATAAGAGTATCTGTTAAACCCAAATTTTTGATATCAGCGTGTTCAGTCATCCGAACCATTACAATAACATCAATTAAAGTTTGTTCGGATATGACTAATCCGTCACTTACTAAAAAATGTAGATCAAACTTTAAGTTATATCCAATAAGTGTTGAACAGTTTGATAATAAATCTATTAATGACTTATGAAAAACTAGGGGTAAGTTTTCGCCTGTTTGATGTCTAAAAGGGAAATAGTAGGAATCATTGGGGCTAGTAGCTACACCAACCCCGCATAATTGATTTATACCAAAAGCGTCTAAACCATTTGTTTCAACGTCTACGACCAAAGTTTCAAATTGTTTTAGATGTTCACAAACAGCAGAAAAATCCTCTGCGGTTGTAACAATTGACATTAAAATAAATCGTTAGCTTTGGATTCGGAACTAGATTTATCGAATCCAGTTGACTCTGTTGTAGGTACATCACTATATCTTTCTAAGTAGTATTGCTTAATAGCAGGAAGGTCAGTGACCTCAGTTAATTTATTTTCAGGAATCTCCGTATCTCGTGGTGTTGCAGTGATAGCATAAGAAGTATCATATGCTCCTGATCCAGTTCTTTTAATACGGATAACCCCTTTATCTAATTGACCCCAATCACTATAAACATCTACTAACTGGTTCCAAATATAATCACTTCTACCAAAACCTAGGGGAATAATACGGAAATCATTAATTGTTTCCTTAAACATTTTTCGTCCCCCCGGCCCTTCTACTTCTTCCCATGTATCTACACGCTTTACAGGATGTATAACCTCGTGAACGTATGCCCAAAATGCGAATTTATGGGAAGGGCGTGTATCAGATGGAACTTCCGTTATGTCTATAGACTCGTCTTTTAGCACAGATACCCAACGATTTCCTACCCTGTATACATAAAGATATACTTCGTCTAGCAGAGTATCATTATCTTTACCTGTTGCTACTGCTGAAAGAAAAGCTTGGTCACCATCTTTAAACCAAAGTTCTCTGTTAGCGGGGCCATTATTTACAGGATATTTATTTTCCTGTCTAAGTTGCTGTATTCTAGAGATACCACTCATTGAATATTTCTCCTTGGTATTTTACCAATATGTTTTATTTGCTAATATTTTATGTAATTGATTTGCGTTTCTTATATCTTGTACATCTTTAGAATCTTTTGGAATCTTAATATATGATACTAAAAATTTATCTTGCATGTCAAGTAATGCTTTTTCGATTCCTCTTTGTCCTGCTTGATCATTATCTAAACATAGCACAACTTCAGAGGGATGTAAAGTACTAATTAATGTATTTTGGGTTGAGGATAAAATAGCCCCTAAAAGAGCTACACTAGGGTAACCATGAGCATCTAACCAAATCGTATCTAAAGCTCCTTCTGTTACGTATAAACGATCAAGCTGTTTTGGTAATCTATGAATACCAAATAAAGCGTGGGATTTTTTAAACCCTTTAGAGTATAAATATTTTGGAGTAGCTTGTTGTCTACGAGTAATCCATCCTAAAGGATTCTTTTGTTTATCAAAAACAGGTAATACAAAATCCCCATACTGATTTATAGAACAATCCCATTGTTCAATTACTGTAGGAGAAAACCCTCTTCGATAAATCCAATGATTATTAGGAATATTGGTTAACGAATCGGGTGGAATAACTGGATTATCATCCAACTTTTTCTCTAGGTCATCGAATAAAGAGAAATTTAAAGCTGATAATATAATCTCTTTTTCTTCTAGAGGTTTGCCTGTTAGTTTATAAAAGAAGTAAGATAATTTACCTTGTCCACATCCCGCAAAACAAATCCAAACTCCTTGTTCAGTATTAATTGAACACGAAGCAATTGTGTCTTGGTGGAAGGGACAAGGTATATTAAATTGTGTTCTCTCTACAGGAACATCAATTCCGTGTTCCAATAATAGAGATGTCCAATCCATTATCTATCCGTTTTATTCTTGCGTAAAAAAAGAACTACTTCATTGACATAACCGTTCTCATCAATGCAATTTCCTCGCATGATGTCACCCGCTGTTATGCGAACACTAGGCGTACCAATCCCTTTACTCTTAGCTGTTTTCACAACTACTTGATCTGGGTTAGCATCATTTGTTCTGAACAAATCTAGTAAACTCATCTTATCCTCCTTTTAAAAATCTCCCCAATCGTAATCTTGATCTTCATATATTTCGCCATTATTTATATTCCATTGTACTACTGCTAGATCAATACCCACATCATCATCTCTATATTTCTGAAATTGTATTAATCGTTTATTTTTATCATCTTCCATAGCACACATAGCTAATACCACATCTGATGCCCGGATAAGAGCATCTCCAAAAGCTACTTGATCCGCCCTAGGAGGCGAAAACATATTTGCAGCATCACGATTAGCTTGTGTAGAAACAAAGATACAAGTATCCATAGATGTACATAAATTTTTAAGCCCGTAAAAAAGAGCATGTGATTGTTCCCACATAGCAGATTTAGAATTACTTGTTGATATTAGATATACTCCATCAACTACAACAAAATCAGGAGTATGCTTACGTATTAATCCTGCAATACTTTCTAAAGATATTCCTGACTGTCCTTCAATATGATCACAGACTAGTAAACGTCTATTATTCGATTCCTGTAAAAATTTCTGGTAAGTGTCTCGTTCAATTTCTTCCCCTCTTCTTAAAGCACTATGAGATAATTTATACCCCATCATATTTGCCATAACTACATCTGTTCTAAGATTAATTGCCCTTGCTGACATTTCTGTAGAAATTAATAGTGTTTTAAATCCCTGCATCACCGCTGTTGCAGCAGCATGAACACACATCCATGTCTTACCTATTGTGGGTCGAGCAAATACTGATATTAATTCTCCTGCTTGCCACCCTACTCCAGTAGCATTTAATGTCTTAAAACTAGTGGGAATACCGATCATACCATCCCCTAGTTGTCTTTTCTTCATTCTAGATTGCCATTCTTCAAAACGATCCAATGTACCACTATCGTAATACATAACCGAATCATCCGCATCAATTTCGACTTCTGCTAACCCAGCCATAATATTAGTTAGAGCCTTATGAGGATTATCTTCAACTAAAGCTTTTTGCCCTTGAATAGTTTTAATAATTTTACGTTGAAGTACTTGGGATTTGAATGTGTCCAAAGCAAATTCAAAATTAGTGGCCCTAGCCTCATAATCTAAGGTTGGAAAACTATCCTGTAGTACTCCCTCATTAGGAAATTCTCCATGTGTATCGTAATACTCTAATGTAAATTTATATGCGTCACCATGTTTGGCAAAATCATTTGCTGTATATTTAAATTTTCGTAATGACGTAGTATCATTTATACCGAAAACTAACGCTGATTCTATGTATTCGTAACTACTCATTGCTCCTCACTCGCATATAAAATTCTATTACTATCTCCATATACGTAATAGTATAAGCCATCACTCTTTAACGTGTCAACGGTTGCAACTGCTGTTTCATACGTAAGAAACGTACCGATTAACTTTAGTTCCCCCGAATCAGGGAATCTCTGTATAATTTTATATTTATTCACATCTTCAGACAAATTTACCTTACTGAACAGGTTTGCTCTTTCTCCGCTTTTTAGTAACCGTCCCAACATACTGTTTCTCTTTTTCATTAGCCCAAATCCTTAATTCATCCGATATTTCTTTTAACTGAATATGTTGTGTGGCAGAAGGTAACCATGTAGCTCCTAAAATCTCCCCTCGTTTCCATTTTTTCTTCATGTCTGTTGTTCCATCCATATGAATAAACCAATAAATTTTAGCATTAGTTGCGGGAATATAGTATCTTAGCCCCGCTATAATATATGGAAGATTCACAGAACGATCATTAGCTCTAACTCCGTTATACATGGCACAAGCAATTTTGTATCCGCCATGTTCAATTAAAGATTCTTTAATTAAATGCATCTCATGTCCAATAAATCGAGATACTATATACTCATGTCCAAATTTATCATGGTATAAAGTACTAAAAATATTGAATATGTCTTTAGCGTTATACTCTTGTGGGTTCTTTGAGGGCAATTGCATCTTCTAATTTATCCCTAAGAGCTTGTCGAATTTTGTATGCGGATTCACCTAAGTCTTCAGTAATTTCACTCATAGTTAACCCCTCACCTCGTAATAATACGAACTGACGTTCTTGATCTGTTATGTTATCTGTTCCAAGTAAGTCATCAGCAAACAAATTAGAATCGAAATCTGTTGTGTCCGATAATGCCTCCACAATTTCTAGGGGTAACATTTCTGAATCAGCGAAAGTTTTATCCAAACTAGTTGTATTAAGATGACGTTGGGCTTGTGAAATAAGTGTCCGAATTGTATTAACCATAGCTGTGTGTAAATATGTGTGGAAAGATACTCCACGAGATTCATCAAACTTACGAGCAGCTTTGATTAAAGCAATTCGTAATTCCTGTGCAATATCTTCTCGATCCATCCCAATTACAAACGATGACGAGGACATCTTTTGAATTTTCGGTTCCCATTGAGCTACTAAAGCGTTATCGATGATCATTTTATCCCTCTTTAATATTAGTTCGCCTATATTCTGAATCTTCGTGTAGACGAACAATAAGGGACTTCTTACTAGGCCATTTTTGATGATTAGGTCGTAAATAAACCTTTCTACCAAGAAAACGTTCTAAAGTCCGAGTAGCTTTTTGAATCTCACCATAATCTTCCCAATCACTAAAACATATGTCTAAACATTTATCCGGTGTTAAACTTAAAGAAGCTGCTGATTTTGCCGTGAGTGTAGAATTATTGCTATTATTTAAACGTTTTAAAATGGCATTTACTTCATGTATTAAAAGTCGTCCTAAAGTTTCTTCAACTTCTTCGTGATGAGCTACCCAATGGATAGCGGACAGCACGGAAAGAGGCTCTTGAGACTCCTCCCGTGCAATATCTATAGTGTACTGCCCTTCTCTGGGCAAAAATGAAATATAATCTTCTAAAGATTTACTCATTCCACTTGTACAGATATAGATTTTGGTTGGGCTTCTTCTGCCCGTGGCATGGTGATACTAAGAATACCACTCCTATAAGTGGATTTAATATCATCTATTACTATATTGTACTTAGCTAAATTACTTATTTGTCGCTTATATGTAAAGGGTCGTAGTCCTTTATAAATATATTTTGTATCTTCAGGATTATTATTATTACCTACTACATTAATATGTAGAACATCTCCTTCTACCTCTACGGCAAGACCGTCTTTATTAGCTCCGGGAACGACAACCCGTATCTCATACTCATCAGATCGTTCTATAATATCCATTGGAAAAGCATCAGGCTGGTTACCTGCAAAATTAAACCATTTAGAACCTACAAAATCTGCTACACTACCGAAAATGGGGTCATAAGTTTTTATATTAGTCATTTTATTCTCCTATCACTAAAGTTGATACCATCTGTATCAAACTTACTCCTTATTATACGAAAATTTACATTTTCTGTCAAACTAATTGGCTTCGTTTATACATACATTTCATACTACAATAGATGTATATTTGGCCTAATTTAGCTTTACCTCGTAAAACCGCTTTTTTTCGATAGAAAGGTACATGACAAATAGCACAAGATACCTTTACATGGCGATAATTAAAGGAACATTTATCAGAACAAAATTTACGTTTTGAGGGAAGTAAATCTTGGCAATGCGTACAATAATAAGCTTTTCTACGAACTAGTCTATTATTAGTAGGTTCACCATTATTTTTTAATACTTTGTATATATAAGGTCTGGATACTTCAAAGTGTTCAGCGATTTGCTGTAAGGTCATTAACGGGTGTTCTTGCTTAAATATAGCGATCCGTTTAATTGTCCTATCTTGCCACCCAACCTTACGCATTAAAAATCAGATACGGCTTGAACACTCTCAAAATCAAGAACCCATTTTTCTACTTGCGCTTTCCATTTTGCTGCTAAATAGGTGGCATCAACATCTCCCGCCTCCCCAACTTTTTTTATATTGGAAGTTGCAGCAACAATTCTAGCCCATTGAGCATCTGTAAAACTTACCGTTACATCTGGCATTATTTGTCCTCCTCAAGCTTTTTAACTTTTTCTGATAATTCTTGTATGGCTGAAACTAATGGAGCAACTAATTCAGGTAAATTTATCCCCCAATCAGTATCATCTTTTTCCTCAGAATATTCTTCTGAATATATAGTATTTTCATCATATCCTAATTCCAACATAACTTCTTTAACATGTTGGGCAGAAAATCCAAAATGTTGTGTTTTAGATTCATCTGGTATTCTAGTATACTCAATAGGTTTTAAGGCATTAACTATATCTAAACCATTAGTCATATTAACAATGTTTTCTTTTAACCTAATATCTGAAGACATATTAGAAGTAACACCCCAAACAGTATCCCATCTGTCAGTTGAACTGCCTAAACTAGCATCTGTTATACTTCTAAAGTATGAAGGGGCAAATTGATATTCTTCCGTTCCTTCCAGACTAACTGATATATTTCCTGTCCCTGCACCTGTATTATGGAAAAAACCATTATCGTAATTACCGTAAAAACTCATAGAGGGGTTAGCCGCAGTACCATTACCCGCTTGCATATAAAATCCTCTTACACCAACTAATGGATTATTGAATCCGATCCAAGCATTATTATTAGCACCACTATATGCTAAATTAGGTTCTAATATTAAATAGTTAGCTTTAGATTGCATTACCCAAAAAACAGACCTGTCTGTACCGGAAGCAGTACTTGTACTCGTCTGGTTAGAAGTGAATCCTAGTGTATCATTATTTACTCCTGCGCCGTCCAAAGTATATCTAAAAGTCCCGTATGAACCTGAAGGAAGGCTTCCACTAGCTGTAGCACTAGTATAGAAATGATTCGTGCCACTTTGACTTCCACT
>TARA_R110000824_G_scaffold5440_6_pt1 | contig 18744 bp, 33 predicted proteins | sample TARA_R110000824 | Tara Oceans TARA_R110000824 (sample SAMEA4397747) | marine metagenome | biome: Polar Biome; feature: [MES] marine water layer (ENVO:01000295) within the mesopelagic zone...; material: water (ENVO:00002006), including particulate matter (ENVO:01000060) such as......
CTTTCGGGACCGGGACCGGGACCGACACCTCCACCACCTTCTTCAGCACTAATAGATTCGATAGTAGTACCTAAAGGTATGCTAACAATAGATACTGCCTCTTTCCAAGAAGATTGAAATGCATCTACCTGTGCAATATTAATGCTGTCAATAAGAGATTGAGACATATTTGTGCCCGCCATAAAAACAGTAATTATCCCGTTGGTAATAGCTAAAGCCTCAGGGCTACTAATATTCATAAAGCACCCGTCAACAATAGGGAATAATACCGTGCCGTTATTTGTAGTTTCGAATGATAAAAATTTACTCATAATAAAAAAAGTTTAAGTATTAATAAAAGACAAAGATACACAAAAAAAAAGAGGGGTCGTTAAACCCCTCCTCATCCATTATAACCTTATGTCTATAATTGTTTCTCTAAAAATACTAACACATCTACGCCATCGTCAGACTTAAACCAATCAGCTAAATACTCAATAGCGTCTACACCAAACGGTATCGTTGTTAATCTTTTTTTGTTTCCTTCTAAATTAAAGTATACCTCTCTCCTCTTATTTCTAAATGCAATAAGCTTGTTGTCAAAGAACAACTGAACAGTGGACTGTAGTTTTAATTTAGGGTCAGATAATATATTTAAAAATGTACTTGGATTTTGTTTTGCAAATATGAGTACATCTCTTCTTAACTCAGACGATGTCATCTTAGATACATCCTTGTTAAATACAACACGACCAAGATTCTCAAGCTGCTCTATGCTAAGTGACTTAGCTTCGATTAACGCATCCACCTCAGCAGTAAGCTGCTCTACCTCTTCTGCCGCATCCTTACCATAATCAACCTCAATAAAACGTTTACCGTTTAATGGGTGATGATGTAAAAACTGTTGAAGTACAGGATTTGTTCTTGCAACTCTAAGCATACCATCTTCAAAGATTACAGGTGTAACAACAGCGTTACCGTCCTGTTCATCTTCAAAACAACTTCTTTGATTGATAGCATATCTTATGGGTCTGTTAATTCCTTGCTCCTCGTCAAAGTACAGCAGTGCTGAATTACGAGAGCTTCGTGAAGGAATAATGCACGACAATGGTGCTCTGTCTCTTGTGAGTTTATAAACTCTGTCTTTTAATTCTAATTTCATTTTGATTAAATTTTAAATTTTAAAAATAAAAAAAGGTAGGAGTGCCTAAGTAGACACTCCCTCCTCTTTTGCAATATTAGTCTTCGAACAGTACGAAGTTATTTGCACCTAATGTACAAACACATCTTTCAGACAAGAAGTGTACTTCCATCGCATCTAAAGACGATGTAGCTGCACCACCTGCAGAACCTGTAATCCAAGTCTTATATCTTCTGTCCTCAGTTTCAGAAGCTCTGTAACGAACGTGTAAGAACGGACGTTTAGCATTCTTTCCAAGAACTTGGTCATACACAGATGTTGAACCTGCAGGTACCAATAACCCGTTGATAGAACCTGAACCACCTATCCCACCACGCATAGTTGGGTCATTCAAATATTTCCAATCAGTCTTGTAGAAATCATATCCTCTTCGGAATCCTGTGAATCCTAAGTTCAATGCCATCTCTTCGTCATTGTCAAACAATCCGAAAGAAGTACCACCTCCCCCATAAGAATTTTGCTCAGATAACATATCGTCAATTGAAAATCCAAAGTCTCTATCTAAGAATATTACGTTCTCTTCAATTGCTCCTTGTGCATCAAGTCGTCCGATGATAGCATCGAAGTCAGCTAATACATTAGGAACTCCACCTGTCCATAGGTTACCTCGTTGTCCTACAGTAAAGAAGATACCATCTGACCCCTTGTTACCAACGACACCGTTTGCAACTTGAGTATCTACACCTGAACCTACTTCAGCAGGAACTGCTTCTACCATTGCAGTCTCAAGATAATCGTCAAAACGTAATCTTGTTTCGTGCTCAGACTTCATATACCAAAGGTATCCACTTGCACCATTTTCTGTTGTTACTTCAACCCATCCAATCTGAGCCATATCAGAACCTGATACTGCGTACTTATCTTTAATGATAATTGGAGAGTTCTCAAAGATGAAATCATCAGACTCTAAAGAACCATTCATTCCTTCAGTTCCTTTTCTAAACTCAGAACCGTAGATGAATATAGTAACGTCTGCGTTTCCAACTCCTGTACCTGCTGCTACAAGTCCATTTGCTTCGTAGAAAGCAACTGTAGCTGTAATAGGAGATACTGTTAAATCAACATCAGTAACAATACCTTTGTTTTCACCTGCACCACTGTTTTGGCTTACAACAACAGTCTGTCCTTCTCTCAATGCGATACCGCCTTGAGCATTAAAAGGATTCTGTCCTGTAGTTACTTGACCTGCAGGTGCTGCTAAGTCATTGATTTGGAATGTTGCTTCATTAGCATTCACTAATGCGGCTGTACCCACGCTTGTATATTTAACGTGAAGTCTTCCTTGCTCTGCCCATTTTACAAGGTCTGAGTTAGAAGGCATCTCTGCTCCAACCATTCTTAAAAATGAACTAATCGTTCTGTTTCCGTAACGTTCAAATTCCTTTTCATAAGTATCAGGAAGATACTGATTCAAGAAATCAAAGTTAGTAATGTAATTTGTCGCCAACGGCACTTGCTGTGCGGATGGCTGTAGGTCGAAACCCGGTCCTGTTAATGGCATAATTTCTAATTTTTAAATTTTTAAATGTTTTAAATGTTTTTATTTATTACTCTTAATTCTTAAGCCTCTACTACTTGGTGTAGATATAGACTTGATTTGCAATCCATCCTTACGGTTTGATACTTGAGGTGCTTTACGTTCTGTCATATCGACATTTTTCATTTTACGTGTTACATTCTCAGTAGCATCCGATTTACCTTGTTCATAAAAGAACGAAGCAAACTTGTTTGGATTCATTGCGACAGCTAATGCTCTATGGTAACCTGCAGCATCGCTAAGCATACCCGTGTCTTTATCAATAAATTTCCTTACGAAACCTTGATAATCCATTTGTTGCTCTTTGATTCTCTCAGCCTCACCGGGATTAAAAGTAAAAGTATCTTCGCCAACCTTAAAATCAAAACCTTTGAAATCTTGGAAAACTTGGTCTGTCTTTTCAGTAAACCATTCTCTTTTTCTTTTTATCTCTTCTTGAGCTGTATCAGCCTCAGCTAAATATCGCTTGTACTCTTCAATCTCTTGCATCTGCTCATCAGAGACTCCAACCGTACTTGACTCAAGTGGTTGTTTGTACATCTCCTTTTGCTCTTCAAAAAAGTTCTTAGCTTTAGCGATAGCCTTTTTCTTTGCCAACTTAGTTTTCTTAATATCTCTCTCTTCGTCTAAGTCCTCATCATAGCTGTAGTCATCCATAAGGACCTCTACATCTTCTGAGTCGGTAGCCTCGCCTGAAGCAAGAAAATATTCAGATAACATTTGGTCTTCGTCCATAGAAGAAAAATCTCGGTTTAGTTTTACGTAATCTTCAATCCCTCTCCCTGTACTTTTTTTATAATCAAAATAACCTTTAACATCTTCAGGCAACTCTTCATTTTTTTCTCTTTGTTCGAAAAGTTGGTCTACAGATGTAAAGTCTTTCTCATATCTGTTTTTAATAAATGAAAGAACGTCATCCTCATTTAACTCAGAGGATTGAGTTTCTACATTATCCTGCATCTCTACAGTGTCTTGTGCATCATCAGATGTAGAGTCAGATGATTGCACATCAATCTGTTCTACACTTGTTGGGTTATGTCTTTCTTCTGCATCTTTTAATAGTTTAGCCTCTATTTCCTGTTGAGACTTTTCTTCAGTCCCGGTAACTTCTTTTACTTTAAATTCCATTTGATTAAATTTTTACAAAGTTAGTTAATATATTTTATTGATTTTATTCGATTATCTTGGAGAGAACTCAGCTAAGTCAAATCCATCTAAGCTATCCTCGTTAGACTCAAATCTTTGTGGAGGTAGATTGTTTTTACGTTGATTGATTAACTGTGACTGCTGCGTGTTCTGCTGATTTATCCTTGAAGCTTTTGCATCCTCTCGTTGAGTCTCTCGTGATTGTAAAGAATTTTCAGATATATCTCGAAGCTGCTGATTATAGTTAAACTCCTCCTGCATCAACATAGACTTTAACTTAGCCTCGTTGTTCATCTTCTCAATCTCAAACGCAATCTTAGCCTGCTCAAGCTGCATCTTGCCTCTTATCTCCAACTCTATCTTTTGTGCCGCCATCTGTGCCGCCATCTGTTGAGACTGCATATTTATCTGACCTGTCATAGCCTGCTTCTGCATCTCCATCTGTTCTTCTCTATCCTGTTTCTGCTTACGCTTTAACTTAAGAAGTTGATTAGCAAGTTTGATATTCTTAATCTCCCTGATGTCTATGGCATCCTCAAGATTAATATCTCCCTTTGAAAGAGCCATCTGAATGTTCTGCTCAAGTTTAGCTTTATCCTCCTCGTCAGGTGCTATCTCTATAAATATACCAAAGTCATAAATATACAAGTCACTTATATCATTAAGTATTGACACGTTATACTTGCCTATCTTGTTTGCAAAGTCATCTTTAAAGTCAGCGTACTCTAATATGTCAGCAACACGATACGTTAATGCCTCAGCTAAACTTCTATATATGTAAAGACTTCCATCAAGTATATGACGGGTGGCTACATTAGAGTTTAATGCAGCAAGTTTTTGTAAGCCAACCAACGAGTTAGGGTCAGGATTACTTCCGTCTCGTGCCTCGTTTAATCCTGTTACGGTTCTAATCATACCTAAGTAATGATTGTAGTTTCCTATAAGCATCTGTGTCTTAGACGCTCCTGAATTAGATGTAAGCTGTTGTATAGGAACCTTTGCCTGATTGTAGTCACCATCCTGAGTGTATGACCTACCTATCACACTACCCGTTTGGAAGTATAACCTTAATGCATCCTCAGGATTGTATGCGTTACCTGTACCGAGGTCAACCTCGTTCAGCCCATCTGCATCTATATATACACCATCAGGTACTACCCTTGAAATAACCTGTTGTAGTTTTAGATGCGTTATCTGTATTAAATCAGCAAAGGGTACCATCCGTCTTACTAAAGACTCTAACCTACCCTTGTACATCCTTGGGGCAACTGCCACATAGTTTGGAAGTGCGTGCTGACTTGATGACTTAGGTCTTACCATATTCTTAGCAAGCTCCCACTTCAATACAATGTTGGTTCCCATAACCATAACCCCATCATACCACACATCAATTGTTTTCTCAAACTTCTCAAAGTTCCCTTCCTCCATTACATCTTCAGGTGGGTCAAATTGGTCATCCTTCTCAATTACTTTATTACCGCCTGTTGCCGTAATCTTTTTCTTATAGACCATCTTCTCTGTGGTCTTATAGTTAAAGTATAATAGTGTTACAGTATCCCTAAAGAAAATATCGTTCTCATAGAACTGTGCTACGTTATAGTAGTCATACCACGATTGACTGTACTTACTTATCTCCTCTAAATCTTCTGTTGTCAATGAAGGGTCTATCTTCATCAGCTCTGTGATAGGAAGTGTCTTAACCTCTCCCCAATAGAAACAATCTTTAAAGTGTGGGTCTTCTGTATAGCTGTATACAATATTAGCCGGGTCAACATATGATACTGATACCCCTGCCCCCTTTAAAAACTCGTGCTTAGCTACACCAATACCTACGGTTGCTATATCATAGTCAACTCTTTTACGTATATCAAGGTAGTGATTCTCTTCGAATATTGTATTGATAGCCTCCTCTTCAGCTATCTCTATAGCAGGCTTGTAGTTAAGCTGCATATATAAAGCCATCTCCGTATCATCTTGAGGTAGTGCATCCTCAGGCATTATAAACGGGTCGTATCCTGACTTCTCTTTTATAATAGAGAGTTGGTCTTTTGCAGCCATCTGCCCCTCTATCATATCCTGATACTTAGTTCTCTTAGCTTGAGACATTGCATCTTGAGCGTATGCCTTAACCTTAAACAGTCTATCAGACATTCCGTTCACAACTATGTCAACAAACTTAGGGATGATAGGTACAGGTGTCCAATCTAAGTTAAGATACGATAGGTCGCCATCAATAGCTAACTCGTTCTTATACTTGCTTATAGACTGCTCACCTCTTGCGTATAATCTCAATCTGTGAAACTCTCTCCATTGGTCATAAAACCTACAGCCATTCCCATCCTTACGGAACCATTCATACTGAATGGCTTGCCCTATCATCAACCCGTATTCATCTGTTGCTTTCTCAGCATCAGAAACAAACTGACTTGGAAACCCTGCAGATGAAATATTAATTTTTACATCCTTCATCTAATTATTTGACTTGTTTTTCCTGTATTAGTATACCTTGCAAAGTTAACTTTTATTTTTGATTCTTTTCTTTCAGGTTGATATAGATGTTTTTGACACGCCATAATAGCCAAACCCGTACTAATAGATGCATCAAACTTAGTCCTGTTCGTAATATCAAACTTTGCCCAATCCTCTAACGTCCTATTGAATGCCATCGAACTCATATCCCCATCATCTTTTAACCCTACGTGACTTTCTATGTAGGACTCAATTGCTGCAGCGTGTGCCTGCTTAACAGCCTCACTTGAGTTAGGTATGCCACCCAACTCTTTTTCTGTCTTAGATAGCTTCGTAAACACCTTGTCGGGTCTGTTAGTGCAGAACCCCCTGTAGCCTCTATTCTTAAAATGATATAGTAACCTTGGCTTATTGTTCTCTATTAGTATGGGCATACCATAGAACACGCACGCCATTAGCACATCCTCAAAGAATATCTCGGCTGTCTGTGGTCGTGCAATATACTCCAAGAAGAACTCGTTGCTTGGAGCCTCCTCCATACTAAACTTTGTTAGTCCGTGTAGAGAACCGTTTGAACCAACACCTCCTACTGTCCCACTAATATCATATGAGTCACATCCAAAGCTCCCTATGTGTTCGTTGCCCGGATACATAACCCCATTCTTTTTTACTATCCTGTTCTGTAGGTTTCTATTTGGTACCCACGTAATAAAAAATCTACCTCGCTTATCAGGATTAAACATAACCGCACTATCCTTGATACCGTTCTTCCAACTGAAAGACCCACGTGTAACATACTGCTCTGTTATCATACTATCGTTGTAGTCTATCTGCTGATATATCTTTGTCAAGTTAAACAGTGACTGCTTGCTCTCGTCCCTAAATGCGTGTGACTCTGTACGTGGAAACTGCCTGTAGTACTCGTTTAGTGCATCAGGGTCATTCTTTAATGACTCCACCTCGTTGTCCCAATACTCTACAGCTCCTTGTGTAATCCACTCATTGTCAATACCCCTAACCTTACCGTCTACATTTTTTAGCACAGGCATACCATACCTGTCAATAAACCCTTCCATATTCCATTCCATAGGAATAAACAAGGAGTACATACCACTCTTGGTCTGACCGTTAGCATTTCTTTTAGTTACATCAGAATCGTAGTACAGCCTCTTAAAGTTTTCTCCACCTTTGCTTAATGCATTTGATGTTGAGCCCATCATACACTTACCTATAATCCTGCTACCTAATCTTAGACACGTCTTTGTAACACGCCAATTGTTTAGGATGTTGTTTGGCTTTAACCACTTACCACTCTCATCGTGTACTAACAATAGAAGCTTCTCACCATCATAGCTGTTGTCGTCCGTGTTCTTCCAATCTATAGTAGTATCCAACCCCTCCATCTCATTAGCATCGACATCATACATATTCTTCTTAGTAATCTTAGCCGCAGGGACACGGTATGCTAACTCCGTCTTTGGTTTATCCATACCATCCATAATAGGCTTGAAGAAAAATGGCAGCCTGCTATTTATAGGTACGACCTTGTCGGTGAACATCTTCTTAGCATCGCTACCCGTCTTGGATAGTATACCAACCCTTGCATCTTTTACAAGCGTACCTGTATTGACACACTCTGACGATGACATAAACGAGAACCCTGAACGCCTAATCTTTAGGTATATCATCCCAAAGCTTCTCTTGTCTGCCTTACAAGCCTCCCAATATATATACAATAACCTATTTGCCTCTCTGAAGTCAGGGTATCCAACATCTATTGTGGTCCATTGCAGATACATATAGTGTGCCCCGGTTATATACGTGGGTATACCATTACTCATAAACCAAAAACCTACCTCTCTATTATCGAACTCTGCTTCAATATAGTCCACCCATCTTGCCTTGAAATCTGAAGGCATCTCATTCCATTGAAAGATGGATGGTATTTTAGATAAAGGTTTTGGTATATCGTAACGCTCCCAATACTGCTCTTTCTTATCCTTATGTCTTTGGTATATTTCTTTTTGGGGTTTGGGTAGTGCTATCTTTAGTCCTGATATTTCAATTATATCTCCTATCTCTCCGGTCTTTGATATTACTACAACGTCATACTTCTCGTTATGACCATACAGCCAAGACCTGTTACGGTTCTTGTTAGTATACACGCTCTTAGGTATGTAGTCGTGTATTACTCGGTATATATTATTTAGACCTTCTTTCTGCAAACCCTTGTTTTGTATCTAACTTATTAGGAACACCGCTGCTCTCTATAGCCTCACGCTCCTCTTCAATCCTTTTTAATATCTCAAAGGCATCGAATATTGCTAACTTCTTTGTAGCGGCAGCATTCTTTAATCTGTCTGCCGATATGTCATCCTCAGGGTCGTGCTTTATAATCTGCTCCTTGGCAACCTTTATAAGCTGCTCTACTGCCCTGTGCCCTGCTTCAATTATTTTTAGCTTAACTTGCTTTGTGTCCATCTATCTTATAATATTAATTATAAACAATAGTAGTATAACATCTAAAATAATCTTTGCTATAAGGAGGACTGCTAATGATTTTAAAAAATTTCTCATAGCTGTAAAGTTATTGAGTGGTCATACATTCTCCATAGCACCTCATCGTCTACCTTAAACTCATACTCCTGTGACGGCTTGTAGCATACTACATCCCCTTCCTTTAGACCTTGAGATTTAAGTTCCTCGTTAATTATAGCAATGGTTCCAATTAAAGGTTCATTGGTTGTAGCCTTATATATATAGCTTTCTTTTGCGGGGATGGGTTTTATAAAACAGTAGCGGTCGTACCCTTGCCACTCGCCATTTTTTTTATATGCAAAGAATTGGTCGGGGTCTAAAAAGAATATGTTCTCTTTAAAAAAACTTTTCCCACTCTGTCTTCTGCCCCGCATATCATTGTAGAACTTAAATACATTGTGGTGAACCAATAAGACATCACCCTTTTCAATTGGACCGTCATAGTTTAGTGGTGTTTCTATCACTATAGCCTCTCTATTGGAGGCTGACACATCCTCTTCTGATGTGCTAACTATAAACTCTATTCCTGCTATTGTCTTGGTGTTGTTATATCTTTTCTTATTTACGGGTTCTACTATAAACTGATATATTGATTTCATTAAAAATTTATATTATATTCTATTGATATAGGTACCGTAGATGTGAACTCCTTCCACAGTATAACCTCTTGACCTGTGCTCTCTATCCATATCTTTATAGAGTCGCTCTCATCGTAATATTTTATTAGATGAATACTGTGACTACCGTTTAGTATCTCTTGACCTACTATGTAGTGCATAGCCCCTGACTTGTAATCAGGTCCCACACTTATCTTACGAATATCCATAATGTTAGAATGTAGAGATTGCTACTCTTTTCCATACATCAGTATCTGTACAGATATATAAATGCGTTGCATCTACTGCTATCTGACCCTTTGTACCTGTAGATGTAGCTGAAACAGGAACCGCATTACCATTAAATAACCCTAATGTATCACCTAAAGTAAAGTTTTTAGTTGCATTTGTAGGTGTTGCATTTGCATCACTACCTATTAACTTATCATCTAATGCAGGTGTTGTAGTTGCGTACGTGCTTATCTTTGACATCTCTTATTTTTTTTTCTGCTGAACCTCTCCTGTTTGAATATTTATAACAGAGTCTTCACCATATTTATCAATTAGTTTCTTTTCATTCTGAGCAAACTTCATCTTAATAGCTGCTATCTCAGAGATGATACTACTCTTTTGAATCTCTAAATCCCCAATAGTAATCTTGAACTTAGTGAACTCAGTGTTTAAATTCTGAAGCTCAGTTAATTCTTTTTCGTTTAACCTTTCCATTTAATTTAATTTTATTTAGCTGTAAAGATAGAAAATTAATTTCTATTTTTTCTTCTACGTTTGTCTGAAGTGAAACTGTCCATCATCTTCTCACCCGTTCGACCTATAACATAGCCTCCTATACCGAGCTGTAACAGGTTCCAAAACTCATCCTCTAACGGTGGTATGGTCAGACCGAACAACGGTCCAAGGAACTTTACGTATATAACAATGAACCCAAACGATAACATCAGTATGGGTCTCCAACTTCTCTGTAGCCAATTGCCACTCGCCTCTGCTATTATTATATCAGCCTGCATCTTCTGAAGCTCAAGCTCCTTGGTTGCAAATATCTGCTTCAATGCTATCTCAGCCTGCATCCTTTCTTCCTTAGACGTTATCAGACCATCAAGCCCCCCGAGGACATCCTTGACAAGGCTACCACTAAACCATTCCATTACCTTTCCCATCATATCGTATTATATTCTTTTGTTGCATCAAAACAAGGACACGCCTTGGCTGCAAAGTCTCGGTGTCCGTGTATAGTGGCGTCAGGCTGTAGTAACTTTAAAAACTTTAACAGGCTTAGTAAAGACTCCTTCTGCTTTTCTGTACGAGTATCCTTCGGTGTCCTGCCATCCTGTTCAACCCCACCTACGTAGCATATGCCCCAAGACTTAGAGTTCAGTCCCTTGGTGTGTGCCCCTGAGTCGTTTATGTTTCTTCCTACTTGAATCGTTCCGTCTATCAGTATAACAAAGTGATAGCCACATCCCCTCCAACCTTTTGCCTTGTGCCACCTGTCGATGACGTGTACGTCTATACAGTCGTCTCCCTCTCGTGTAGCAGAGCAGTGTACTATTATTTTTTCTACATCATCAGTTGTCATAACCTTAATGTACTACTTTTTTTCGTTTAAGTAAATCTTTTGTACCGTGTATATTATAGTAGCAGTTAACAACACTACCTTTAGTAACATCTCAAGCTCAGTAAATGAGACTGCAAGTACCCCTGAGTTTAGTATATATATCTTTAAATCTTGAATAGTTATCATTGTTTATAAATTTATTAATATATTATTCTTCTAAATCATTTGATATATATCCCTGCTCTTCTGCTTCCTGTGGAGTAATCCAACTGACATCAATCAATACTGAACGAGTAGGTATAGAATCGTCAACAGCTAACACCCAATCTGTTCCATTAGTGTACCAAGGATAACTATATTCCGTTCCTCGTTCTTCAGGTGGTTGCCAAGCATACAAATCGTATATATCGCAAGATGCCATCTTTACTTCGCTTTCTGTTATGTACTTGTAGTATTTCATATTAATATATTAAGTAGTATCCGTTTATTGCTGTTTCTATATTTGACTCATCACTTGACTTATCACCCTCGTAAACTATAAATTCTTGCATACTCCAATTGGCAAAAAAAGATGTACCATATCCCAAGCAAAAAGGGCTAATGGAATTATCTAAACTGCCGTCAATGGTCATTAAATTTTGTGATGAATTTGTTGTGTACACCTCTCCTCTATCTATTGGAGTATAAGCCGTACCATTCCTCCTGTAAGTGTTTGGCAAGTAATTAGGGTCATTCCTTGTATTTGTTGATGTGTTACCATCTTGTGCTATTAATTGGAATCTTGTGTCTTCACGATATAATATAGACCTTGTATTTGTTGATGTTGCATTACTTACTGAGAAGAAAAAATATTGTCCTGTTGACGGTAAGTATGTAGTTTTTGGTGTAATCAACTCAAGAAATGTACCTTGGTTTGTTGATAAATCTGATAGTCCTGTGATTATAGGCTTTCCATTATCCTTTAATACAACACCACTCGATACAATTTGAGGTTGAGGAATTTCAATAGTCTGCTCCATAGTTCCACCATTGCCACTTTGGTCGTACCACTTAACAACAAATCCGTCACCGCCCCTTCCGCAATGCGTAAGTAATGCAGACTCGTCAAGGTTGCCACTTGCATCAAATCCAATGTCTAACTCAACACTTGAGCCATTACGAACACGCATACAACTACCTGTATACGCTGTTCTTAGTTTACGTACTGAATACGCAAGTTTGTTATTTGTGCCGTACTCATCTAACAGTAACCCTCCACCGGACGAACCCAAACCTGCTCGTGTTTGAAGTACATTACCTGATATTCCTATGCCTATACCCGTAGACATATTACCACAACCCGTACATACCCGTTGCGGTTGTACCTGTTTGATTAATAACTGACATTAAAATTGGAAGTAATGAACCGTCAGGAACATTATTTAAAACAATATCGTCACCTCCTGCTGTTTTACCTAATATACTTCCACCTGTACTTACCCATAAGACAGCACCACCGCCCTCTACAACAGAGTATACAGCATAGCTCTCACCTATAACAGTAAATATATTATCAGATAATGTTAAAGTAAATGATTCAGGTGGATTAGGGAGGATAGGTGTATTATCAATTGGTACACCGATAACCCTTGCACCAAGACCTGCTGTAAGGTTGTATACAGTATCTCCTGCTTTAATAATAGAATTAAAGTTTACAGTATTATCTACAAGTGAATCTGCTAATACTGATGTAGTCAAACCTGATGCTAATTCTGCACCCGGTCCTCCCGGTAGTATTAAGTCATCTGTAGGTATAATTGGTAGTGCCCTTGAGGGTTGTAATCTTTGATATGCCATAACTAATTTTTATAGGGGATTATTCTGTTTAATGTATCACGTCTCTTATCACAGCCACAATCCTTCCCCATCTTTTTACTGACCGTGTCTACTACAGACTTGATACCTGTTAATTTTGTTACCTTGGCAACGGTGTCACCAAATCCTCTTGACTTTTCTTTTAGTTTCATTTGCTCTTCTTACAGATACATAAAATTTTATCAGGGCACTCTCCGTGCATCTTGAACATAAGCTTAGACATCATAGTGTTCCACTTACATTTCATCTTCACCTTTAGGCTCTGCATCCACAGCCCTAAACTTACTAATAGTTTCCCCATTAATATTTATTTTTTAAAGATACGAGAATTAGAACCTAAATGAGATTCGTACTTCATCGAGTGGTCTCCACCGTAAGCGTGACCATCCATCTTCTTAGACATAGCCTTAGACTCATCTCTTCGAGACTTCATAGACTGAGACTTCTTTCCGTTTCTTGCACCCATTGACTCATCAAGTCTTGAGTTGTAACCTTGCTTTTTCATAACTATTTATATTTTTTGATATTTGTTTTCATAAAAGGTTTTGTCATTATTGATGGAGCTAATGGTGTACTCAAATCTCTTACGTCTGTGAGTTTTTTTACAGCTTGATTCCTTTGCTTTATGGATTTTTTATTATTACCGTACACCTTTTTTATCTTCTTAACAACTTTTTTGGTTGCCTTTTTCTTTTTCTTGTCTTCCATAACTATTTATTTTTTAATTGTTTCTTAGCACCTCTATCTTCAAGCTTGAAAGCTTTCTTCCGCAGCTTCTTCTCCTTCTTAAATCTACCCTCATCAACTGCAACCATAGACTTATAGTATTTCTTACCTGACTTTTTTAAAAGCTTCTTGCCTCCTCCAAATGTAGGAGCTAATGGTGTACCTAAGTCTCTCATTACTATTTATTATCTTGCTGAATTAGAGGACCCACCCTTAGGTTTTCTAAATGCAGCTACAGCACCGCCTATTCCTGCAAGGGTACTGACTGCTGTAGATACAGCTGTACCAACACCTTTTGCTCCACTACCTTTCGTTGCTCCACTTTTCTTTTTATTGGCAGATATATTTTTAACTTGTGCTTTGCCCTTAGCTTTTACTACTTGCATCTTATTATATTTTTTCTGCTCTTTCATTGTAACTTCACCATCTTTATTGTAGTCAGCAGGGTCAAATTTACTTTCAGCTAAAGGTGTTTCTAAATCTCTTTTGTACTTACGTGCCATAATTTTTTTTTATTTTTATTTATTTTATTTACTGCAGCCAAAGTTCTTAGCAAAGTTTGCCATCTTAACTACACTTGGTTTATATTTATTCTTCCCTTTCATTACTGCTGAAGCAGCAGAGCATACAGACTTGCCGGGCATATTTTTCTTAGCCCAATCAGTAAACTTACCCTCGTTAGACTTCTTAATCTTTATGTCTTGCTTCTTTTTCATACGACAAAGATACTAATATTTTCCTTTCCTATTTTTAGGACTTGACTTGGTTGAGCCTCCTGACCCCGCCCAAAGATTCTTACACGACCAATACCTTGCAGTTAGCTTTGACTTAGCAGTACCACACTTGTGTCGTGCCTTGAAAGATTTTCGTGCAGCAGCAGAGTAGTTGTGACCGTAGCCCTTGGCTCCGAAGTGTATTAACTTCTCCTTGCCTCCCTCACACGCCTTAACCATTCTCTTCTTGCCGGGTCGGTCACTTGACCGCACCGCATTGCACTTCATCTTACTCTTCTCAGCCATTAGTAGCCCATCTCTGTTTTAACCTTGTTAGGGTTGTACTTAATAGAACCGCTCATAGTCTTAGCAAACTCTGTTGCCTGTGCTTTACCGACTGCGTTATAAGGAAACTTCCTCACCTTGTTCTTCCCTGAATCCTTACACTTGTATTTTACTGTTGGCATAATTTTATCTTTTAGTATATTTTTTAGTTACCCTTCCTGCCTTAGTGTTTGAAACAAATTGATTCTTTCCACCTGACGCTTTCTTTTTACGAGCCGTCTTAGCACGTTCTGATTTAGTCATACTCTTAGCCTTCTTTAGAGGCAGACACCTGTCAGGGTTCTTCTTGTTCTTGCTTGTACCGCACTCCCCCTTGATAGAACCGTCAAGTCCTATACGTACCCACTTCTCGTCTCTCCACTTCTTTAAAGCTCCCATTACTTTTTCTTTTTACCCTTAGCATAGTTAGGGTCTTTGCAGTACTTGCTTGCTGCCATATTAGCATAGGCTGATGGGTACTTGTCAAAGGTTCTCTTTGCCCAAGCAATCCCCGCAGGACATATCTTGTTTCCTTTTGTTCTACCCTTTGTAGCCATTACTTTTTAGGCTTTGTATGTGTATAGCCTCTTTTTTTTAAAGACAAATGTTCTTTCATTGTTTTAGCAACTTTACTTGTCCCTGTTTTACTGTACATATTATGAACTTTAAATTTTGCCATAATTTTATTTACCCCGTTTTTTATAAACGCTTTTTAAAATTTGCTCGTTAGATGGCAATCCAAGTTTCTCAACTTTGCCTTTCATCTTCTTACTTAGTGCAGTACCGTATGGTTTAATTGTTTTGTTCATAACTTATTTATATATTTGTACAAAGTTAATAAATTAAATTGAATGAATTTTGAGCGATGACTATCTAAAGTATTGGCGTGTCATACGTCAGTACGTAAAGGCGAAGTATAAGATAAGCCAAGGAGAACTTGATATGCTGCTGTTCCTCAAGTCGGAGGATTATTTTTCTAAGGATAAGTTTGACGAGTTTGATAAGCTCCTGTCGTGGGACGAGCATAGGTTTAAGATGCTGCGTAGGGATGGATGGATTGAGGTCTTCCGTAAGCGTATGGGAAAGAGAAAGGCTCTGTACACACTGTCGTACAAATCTAAGCGTCTCCTTAACTCTGTGTATAAGAAGCTAAGTGGCGAGGAGATTCCTACCACCCCATCTCACAACCCTATGTTCTTGAAGAACGTGTCGTATACGGACAAGCGTTACCGTGACGCTATCATAGCTATGAACGAGTTTATTCGACAACAACGACATCACGCTCCTGAATGATGGTAGCCATCACCTTGTTTATTGCAAGCGTGTATGAGTTTCTTACGTCATAGTATATGATGTCATCAGCCTTAAGGTAAGTTACCTCTGTGCCCGGCATCACAACCCTACCCTTCTGATACCTAAAAGAGTTTGCGTCATCGTTGGATAGTAGTATGCCACTCTCTGTGGTCACCTCTTCCTCAATCTTTTCTATTACTATGTTCTTGCCTATTGCCTTCATTGATTATAATATTAAGTCGTTATGGTTGTATGTGTCGTCTATCCATATTGGTGTCCCCTCTCCAAACTCAGAGCCTGCAACGTTGAAGTAAAACCACTCCGTTGCGTCAAGCTCTGTCATCCCATCGTCAAGCATTATGATTGTGATGCACTTGGATATTGAGTAGGCTATACGACCTGTCTTGTAGTCCACGCCTATGATAGCGTTATCGAACCCGTCTGCTTGGTATATGTCATTCTCCATCGCCATACGTTCTTGCCATTGTTACGATGGCGTTAGTAGATAGTATTGTCGATGCAACCGATACTGCGTTCTGTAGTGCCTGTCTTGTTACCTTCACAGGGTCTATCACACCGAGTGCCATAAGGTATCCGTACTTCTCTCTCTTCACATCATAGCCCCACATCGCTCCCTTACAGTCCTTGTAAATTTCCTCTGCATCAAGCCCTGCGTTTGATAGTATCTGATAGAGTGGTGACTTAAGTGCATTAGATAAAATTGCGTAAGCAATTTTTTTCGAAATATTTTTCTCAGCCTTCTCCTTGATACGATAGCTCTTGTGTAGGTTGTATAGCGTGAGCCCTCCACCGGGAAGGATACCCTCCTCAAGTGCTGAGCGTACTGCACACACCGCATCGTCAACCCTGTCGTATAGCTCCTTCTGCTCGAGGTCTGTCTGTCCACCTACGTACACCACACCTATCCCACCTGATAGCGATGCGATACGTTGGTTGATGAAGTCCTTGTCCTCTTTCTTCTTAGCGTTCTTGTACGAGTCCTGTAGCTGTGATACTCTCTCTGCCACCTCATCCGATGTCTCGTTGTCGTCCTTGACGATAACCGTTGTATCCCTACTCGCTATCACCTTGGCACAGTGCCCCAAGTCATCAAAGGTTATAAGGCTCAGGTCGTCTCCTGTCTTCTCGCTGAAGTATGTTGCACCCACACTGATAGCTATGTCCTGCATCAGCTCGTGCTGTCTGTACCCAAAGTCAGGTGGGTTGATGGTGCATAGCTTGAGCCCGTTCTTTATCACGTTGGCTGCTAATGTGTTGGTCACGTTCGTTGAGCAAGGTGCGATTATTAATAGCTTCTTACCCTCTTGGATGATTGGCTTCAGTACCGTCTCAATCTGTAGTATGTTATTTATCTCTGTGTCACACACCAACACGTACGTGTCCTCGAACACACACTCGTCTCTCTTTTGGTCGTTGATGAATAGCGTTGAGGCGTAGCCTCTTTTTATCTTGATACCCTTTGTGGTCTCGTAGTATGTCGATGAGCTCTTGCTGTTCTCAACCGTTACCACACCATCCTTGCCTACGCTCTCATACACGTCAGCTATGATACCGCCTATCTGTGCATCGTTGTTCGCTGAGATAACCGCCACGTCTCGTAGCCTCTTCTCGTCTAACACCTTACCCTTAACCTTTAGCATCTTCGCTATCTCCTTTGTCTCTGACACAAGGTGGCGTAGTACCTCTGTTCGGTTAGTGGTGTCGTCTATTAATTCGGTGCCTGCATTGACCAATGCCTCTGCAAGTACTATGGCAGTTGTCGTGCCATCACCCGCAGATGACGCAGTCCTATCAGCTGCCTCCTTCATCATCCGAACCGCAAGGTTCTCGACCGGGTCTAATAACGAGATGGACTTCGCTACAGTCACACCATCCTTCGTTACAGTTATGCCGTGTAGATGTTCAGGCGACTCGATGAGTACCGTGTTACCCCTTGGACCAAGAGTAGACTTGACAGCGTTAGAAATCTTGTTGATACCTTTGATTAGTTTCTCCCTACCCTTATCTGAGAAGTGTAGTTCTTTAGGAGTGAATCCTTGTTGCATATGTTATTTGATTTAATTAATTTCTACAAATGTAATCAATTATATTTAATTATACAATAGCAATATAAAAATACTTAATGTTGTTTTTTGGTTTCCCTATACTACTACTACTCTTTTATTATTATTATTCTTTTTATTTAATACAAGGCTTTAAAGTTAACATTTTAACATTTTTAATTATAACTAATTAATAATCAATAACTTAGTTAAAACAAAGTTAACATAAAGTCAACATAAGATTAGCACTATTATATATAGGGTCCACACTATTAGGTATAAAAAAGAGGGAACAGATATAATCCACTCCCTCTCAAACCAAACATCATACTATGAATATGAACAATTATCTTTTGAATAAATCGATATTGGCATTTGCCATCTCATTACCCTCTGCTATCATTTGTACTTTCTTGTAGCGTTTCATCTCCCTCTTCATATTAACCAACTTGGTAATACCCATCTCAGGAGTTCTTGCGTTATTAATCTCACGACCATCTTTCATATCGTACCCCATCATACTCGGTGACATATTGAATATCTTTCTCATAGCTATTTCTTTTTCACAAAGATAATAAAAAATATTAGATGTTTATACTGTTTGGGTTATATATGGTGCTACGTAAACTACCCCCCTACAGAAAACGATTTTATTTTTGATATGGGGGTATTGATTTTGTCGGTGTGGTCCTAATTTTTTAGGCTTTTGCTAGAGACCCTATGCCCCCCGTA
>TARA_R110000824_G_scaffold107385_2_pt1 | contig 18731 bp, 4 predicted proteins | sample TARA_R110000824 | Tara Oceans TARA_R110000824 (sample SAMEA4397747) | marine metagenome | biome: Polar Biome; feature: [MES] marine water layer (ENVO:01000295) within the mesopelagic zone...; material: water (ENVO:00002006), including particulate matter (ENVO:01000060) such as......
CACGTTGTTGCCGCACGTCCTAAAGTTATTACTGGGTCTTACGTCTCAACTGGAGTTTATGCGGCTACATTCGCATTTACGGGCTCTTCTACATTAACAAAGATATACGACGTTTGGTTCAGCGGAAGCGAAAACGTAACAAGCGCAGATGGAGCTGGAGTAGTACAGTTACACACAGGAACAATAGACATAAACACTTTGAGTGCTGATATCTATAACCCGTCGACAAGATATATCCTCTCTCTTTCAAATCTTAGGGAAAGCTATGGACCGACCGAGACAGCTAGGTTTAAGCTATACGCAAGACCAAGAGACTGGAGTCCAACAATATATACAAAAGCGTCCAATGTTCCTGAGACAACTATTATAACAAGCGCCTCATACGAGATATTCAGAGCAACAGACGGCTTAAAGGTCATTCCTTTCGGAACAGGATCTGACTACCATACTGGCCTGTCTTACAATGTTAGTGGAAATTACTTTGATTTAGACCTGTCCAACCTGGAGAAAGACTATACTTATGGTATAAGATTTTCCTTTTATGATGATGCTGTTGCTTCTTGGAACACACAACCATATGAATTTAACTTTAAAGTGAGAAACGATGAGTATTAGTGATTTTTTCAATAAAAAGATTGTTACACAAAGTTCTTTGGAAGAGACCACTTCTTCCGTAGAGTCTCCTGATCTTATAAAAGAGATCAGCAAGAGAAACCAAACATTTTTTCCGAATGTCAATTTCTCTGATCCTTCCAATTTTGTACACTTTGGCTCGGCCAAAGAATATTATGAAGGAAGTATCAAGAGAATTTATGAATCCTATCCTTATGACGGCTCCGAAGCTGAAAAGATGGTGTTCGATAACAAATCAACATATCTGGATCAATGGTTATTAGACAATAAATATCCAAAATCTACCGGATATGCCCTGTTCTCTGCTGACGGATGGGGCTCGGCCGCTAGTACTGTCGGACAATATGCTGTACCAGCAAACAAAGAATATATTTATTCTGCTGGTGGCATGCACTCAGCATCACTAACTCAACACGAAAACCAAGATGATCCAATCGGAAACCACGCGCTCAAAGATGTCTTTGATCTTGGTGTTAAATATGATTCGGCCAAGAACAGAACCATCAATTATCGAATGAAGATGGACGATGGTGTTACAATCCAGTTCTGGCTTAAAAAAGATGCATTTACCACGGTAACTGACAAAGAAGTAGTTTTAGACTTGTGGAACGGAGTCATAGACTCTGGTTCTCATGACTACGGTCGACTAACCCTAGAAATGTCCGGTGGTGCTAGTCTATCAACCACAGGCTCAGTCTTCTACTTAACACTTCGTTCTGGTTCCTATGGAATCATAAATAGGGCTATTTGCGTTCCATCATACAACGCTGCTTCTATCTCTAACGGAACTTGGCAACATCATACTGTAACTGTAAAAGCTGCTAGCACCAATTTAGATGTAAAATATTATAATAACGGATTGTTAAATCTGGCAAGAACGTTTCCAACAACTGTCACGTTGGCAGACGTCCCTAACAATATAAATGCTTATATTGGCGCATTACAAACCTCTTCGTATGGAGATACATATGATGATGATATAATGGTCGGAGCCGGTAAACTTTCAGGTTCTATAGACGACTTTCGCTTTTGGAAGAAAAGCTTAGACAACGAGTACGTATATAATACTTGGTATTACCCAGTTGGTGGCGGAGCTAACACAGACGACTACAGAACGAGTTTAGGTGTCTATTATAAATTTAATGAAGGCATCACTGGTACATCCTCACTAGATAGTATGGTGTTGGATTATTCCGGAAGGATTGCGAATGGCCTTTGGATAAAAGAAGCAGGATATATAAGTTCTGTATGTAGGAACACAGGTTCTGCTTTCGCATCCGCTAGTGTTCTCACAGCAGAGCCCGGAGATCCAATAATAAGATCTACCCACTCTTCGGTACAAAGTCTTCTTACTGAAATGCAAACTAGTGGTTCCGACTATGACAGAACAAATAGTTCATACATTTATAACTCTCTTCCAACTTGGATACGAGAAGAAGATGAGGCGAATGATAATATAAAGTATCTCTATCAAATCTTGGGTTCATATCTCGACACTCTATATGTTCAGATATCTGAGCTCCCGAAGTTAAAAGATAAAAACTATTTCTCAGCATCGGCTGAGCCTTACCCCTTCACAGAAAGATTGCTGAATGATCGCGGTCTGCTAACACCCAATAGTTTCATTGCTGGTGATGTAATGGAGTATTTCTGGGATAGAAACAAGCATGGTGTACATTACGAACAAACAATAGAGAAGACAAAAAGACTAATTTACAATAACATCTATAACAATATCGATTTCATCTTGAAATCGAAAGGCACAGAGAAATCTTTTAGAAACCTATTGAGATGTTATGGCATCGATGATGAGTTGGTGAAACTAAACGTTTATACTGATAATGGAAAACACTACTTAACTGATCGTTATAAAAATTCTTCGGTTAAGACAAAAGTACTCGATCTTAATAAAGCATCAAGAGTTAATGCTTCCGTTACCCAAACTTCCTCTAGTTTGAACGCACTAACATTCATCTCTGGATCAGGAGACGAGCTTAATGAAAAGTTTTCTGCTTTTTCCTTTGAAGCCGGAATCACGTTTCCTAGAAAGCCAAGCTTCGGCGAGACTGGATATTTCTCAGATACTTCTCTTTCCTCTTCTCTATTTGGTTTCCATCAAGCGGTAAGTGGGACAAATGCTCACTATGGCTGGAATACTCCAGATGACGCAAACCTACAAGTATATGCTGTTAAAGCCGCTTTAGATTCCGAACGTGTAAAATTTGTAGTAACGAATACAGATGCTAGTATCTACGCGGAATCAGGTTATTATGAAGAGGTATACACTGCTGAAAGATGGAACTTTCAACTATCTGTAAGACCAACTGGATATCCGTTTAATGGAAGTGCTACTCATCTTTCTAATCCAACATATGACGTTGAATTATATGGAGTAACACACAATCTGGGAGATATTAGAAACGAATTTTTAATAAACAATGTCGCAACATACGCTAAAGGCGTACAGATAATGACACAACCAAAAAGAGTATATATTGGAGCTCATATCAATGACTTCACAGGTTCTGCTCTAGCTCCTTCCGATGTATTATTTGACTCGTGCCGAGTCTGGATGGATAAGTTGGAGAATGAATCAATTAGGCAACACAATTTAGACCCAATGAATTACGGTCATGACAAGATATATAATGCAACCACTCTTTTCAATGTAACACTTTCCAGCTCGGTACATATTCCCGGAGCGGATTCTTTGATACTTCATTGGAACTTTGATCAGAACACCACCGCAAACGCAACAGGTAGCTTCTTTGTTGAGGATTTCTCAAGCGGCTCTACATCAAATCTATATGGTTGGGCTAGTAATATAATAGAAAGAGAAAACAAAGGTTATGGAGTTGGCTTTCCAAACAGCGATCCAAATCCAGTAAGAAGTGAATTCATCTTTGCTAGAAGAAAAGAACTACCTGAAATGTCATTTACTGATAACCGGATAACGATCATTGGAGACAAGGAAGAATTTTTCATTGAAGATGATGACACGACAGATAATGTTTTTGCTTTAGAAAAAAGTATGTATCAAGTCATGTCTGAAGAAATGCTGAGAACTTTTGCTACAATGAAAGAGTATTCAAATTTATTCTCAAAACCAGTAGATCTCTATAGAACAGAATACAAGAGATTACGCAAGGCTCGCGAGTTATTTTTTAATCGAGTTGAAGCAAACCCAGATCTAGATAGATATGTAGACTATTATAAATGGATAGATTCTTCATTATCTTTCTTTCTAGAACAATTGAAGCCAGCATCTGTTACTTTTACAAAGGGAATATCAGATATTGTCGAGAGTCATATTTTTGAAAGACCAAAATACGATAGAAAGTTTCCAACTGTTAAGACGATCCAAGCCACCCAAGGCGTCGTAAAATCTATCGGAGAGCTTGGATATAATTGGAAATTTGGACATGCTCCATTGCAAACCTTTGCAACAGCAACGATAACTTTTTCCGATGTTGACGGTGGCAGTATTGGCTACGGCCAAACAATCACAATCATTTCAACAGATGGAACTTCGAAGACTTATACAGCAAGAAGTACCAGCGATTACGCAGCTAATGAATTTGATGCCGATGGTGGGTTTGACGATAAAGCAACAGCATTAAAGGGAGCTATTGAGCATGCTAGCGGACACAACGGTAAAATTACAGTAACTCAGGGAGGTGGCGGAAATAACGTTCTAACACTTAGACAAGCCCAACCCGGCAGTAGCGGTAACACGATAATAACAGAGAACGTAACCGATTGTACGGTAACAAGCTTTATTGGCGGAGATTCAAAAGAAAACAATCACTGTCTTTGGCAGAGAGAAAGAAAAGAAAGATTTGGAACCAATACCACACAGAGGCAAAGTATCATTGATGTAATGAATACTAATGCCCAATCTTATAATGTGTATCTTGGAGACAACGAGAAAAATGTATACCTAAGACCAACATATGTAACAAAAAGATTTTCCAAGCCATATAAGTTGAGCTACGAACTTAAATCCACCATACATGGTGGAATCAATTACAACCAACAAAAGAATAGGGATTTTGTGTTTAATGTCACCAGACCTCATGGCGCAAAAACAAATATGGGAATACCGGTGAGCGTTTTCGCCATCGGAGTTGGTCCAGCACAAGGTATAACAGACACTCGTCTCTGTTATGATGAAGAAACACCTAATAGGCTTCACAAATTTGGCTTTACGATGATCGCTGGTAAAGACGCCTCAGGAGATGGTACCCAACCAGCAACTGCATCACTAGACTACGCCTTTAGGGTTAAAGGCCATTATGGATCTCCATTTAATATTGTGTCTGGCACTATGGCCTTTGGTGCCAATAAGAAAGTTAATAATAACTATAAGTCAGATGCAATCATAACGAATATACATTCAGACACTACCTACTTTGAAAATGATATCCCAATGCAGGGACCGTTTACAGAGACTTGGGTTGGTGGTCATCAATCCCGTCATGTTGAGATCAACAGATTTGATACGACAAAGGTAACGGAAGGCGGAGGAGCAACTACAAATAATCTAGACGATAACTATTCTAGACCAGAAGCTTGGCGCTTGATCTTTGGAGATCACCCAGATGAAGTTGCTCAAGACGGTGCGTTTGGTATCGTAGGAGCGGATTATGGTGGCCCGTATCCAGATCCATCTAGAAAATTTGCCATATATTATAGAGGACTTCGCACGAAGCGTCCCTATAGCGTTGGAAACGTAAGCGGTTCAGACTATCGTTTAGGGAACTACAAAGAGAGATACGAATACTTTAACTCAGTTGGTCGCTTAGAAAATAATACAAGACTCAAGAAATCACCCACAGCTGGTGATTATGAGATAAGTGGAACATTCCTTCCTGCATCTATCTCTTCTGTTTTACCGGCAACAACTCACCCGGTTACACTGATTGCTCAAGAACAAACAGCAAATGGAAACGTATTCGGTACTCATTTGAATTCTAGACAACCAGATGGTCAGGATGGAAGCTTAAAAGGTGGACAACCACAGATAGGTTTCCGTGTTAAGCAGAGATCTGCTATCACAAATGGTCATTTATTACAGTTAACCGGAGGTGCGATTAATGCTTTAATGGAAGCCGATACAGACGGAAGCGTACGAAATGATACAACCATCCTTCTTGAGACTTATAGAAAAGCATTAAAGTTCAATGGAACATCTGATATACAAATAGCAAATTTTGCATTTAATAGCGTTACTAATCAGGATTTTTCTGTTTCGCTTTGGTTTAAAAACACAGATTCAGATAGTAGTATTAATTCTGAAATTCAATTTAGAGATGGTAGTCAAATAGCTCATTTTATCAAATTTCAAGACGACGTTACAATACAATTTGAAAACGCCGCCACAACAGCTGATGTTGCTTCTTTTAACACAAACACAGGAACAGTCCTTGGAAACACTTGGATACATTTTATCGCTACATTTGAAGTATCCAGCCTAGGCTCAGGTGTGCCTAAATTATTTATGAACGGTAGTTCGGTATCAAGCACAGGTTTTAGTGCAATAGGCGGCACAACTCCAACAATTGATCGACTCGTTATGTTTTTCGACAGAGAAGTTCAAGTACAAGATCTGACTATCTGGAAAACACCAATGACTGGCTCTGGTGCGATAGCAGAGCTTTACAATAGTGGTAATTGGAAAGATCCAATAACCCACACAAGCGCCTCAGCTATTTCTAATCATTGGAAGTTTGGAGAAGAAGACTATTGGCCGGCCTTTCCTTATATGGTTGGAGATACTATGGATGTTTCTTCTAACACCACTGCTATTATAAGTTCAAGTTATGGAACAAACCCTCATGTCTTGTCCATTTCACCTGCTGATCTTGAGCATGTAGAATTTACCGTAGGGAAAGGAAACAAAACAAATGCCGAGATGTGGAATTTCCTAACCGCATCGATAAACAGAAGCTTTCCTATATGGGAGGCTACATATACCGATGAAACGACCTATGCCCAGTTTTTATTGAAAACCCAAGGCCCAGCAGCAATAGAGACCCCAATTGGAATAACAACCAGCGGAACGTCCTATACTAATTTAACAACTGTTAGTGCTTCTGCTATAGCAAAAGACGTGGTTATTGAAAGAGAATCTGATTATCTAACAGGTTCCACACGAAACAGAACAGTTATTACTTCTCGTTTCTCAGCACCCGGTGGTATTGAGGTCCAGTCTTATGGGTATCTTGATGCTTACGCGAGAGAATACTCAGTACACAACTCTTTAAACTACCGTAACTTAAGCGTTAGAGGCTCTGGAAGCGGTGAACTCGGAACCATAAGGGTAGATAGTCACATTAGCTCTCGCGACGGTTTAAGGGCACTTTACCAGCGTCCTATGGGTCGTGCAGGAACAGACAGCGTTTACGGCTCGGTGGATCAGACAGACTACATATATAATGCCTCATTTCACAAGATCCCTAGAAATAGTCAAGCAGCCATAGAATATCAAATTTCTCGTGCTATTCTTTTCCATGCTCCACTTGATAGTTATACAGGCGATTCTTATGCATATGTGGCTCAAACTGGTTACAAATCAAACCTTCCAATTTCGTTTTCTGGTTGGGCGTTCTTTTCAACCGTGGAAGGCTCAGGTCCTCCGTTTGGATATCTGTTTAAATTTCACGACGAAACACAAGGTTCGGGTGAGTTACCCTCTTATGAAGCTTATTTTGCTAATTCCGGAATTTACGGATTTGCTTATGGTGATGGAGGAGAGATTAATCTTTGGTCTTGGTCTTGGGCTACATTAGGGGTAGATGATACTTACTTCGAAAATTGGAACCATATCGTAATAACTTGGAACGGTGTCATTGCAAATGCGCCTCATCTTCACTTAAATGGAGGAGCAGCCATCGCAGCCGTCTATGATGTAAACAATGGTGGTAATAGAAGAGAAATGACTCAACTGACGATAGGTGACACTAAAGGCGGCGGAGGAGAAGAAATTTCTATGCAAGAGATTGCTTTTTGGGATGTTAAATTAAATCAAGAAGACGCTGCTGAGCTTTATGGTACCGGAGATTACTTTAATACTAGTTTGGCTAATTCAAGTTCAGCCATTCTAGACTACTGGGAATTCGGTGAAGATTTTGCTGGTACTGTTTCTGGAAGCGTATTGCTTGAAGGAACAAGGCTACAACCGGTAGTTGGCCCAAATGCATTATATATTTATGGAAATGCTTATATCGTGAATGGATTCCACGAAAAGGGACTCCGAATTATTAATAGAAATAACAACTACAACTACCAATCCGCCATCCCATCTTCGGATTACAATTATTCTTGGGCAACTTCTTCACTTGGAGATAATTACTCTGTAAGAAGTGGAAACCAAAAAATATACGGTTATTGGCCAAAAGACGGTCTAAATAGGGTGAATGGTGTCTTAGACTCAGCAATAACCTTTCCCACAGCATCAGAAATATACGGAGAATAGAATGCCCATAAACCTTGACTTTGTCGGTCTCAACACGTTAGTGAGAGAAGAGATAGACACAACCACAAATACAATTGGTGAAATAAAAACTAGAGCTTTAAGCTTCCCTGATCAGAGTGATTTTGTTGGACTCAAAGGAGAGAATTTTGCTTCTTATCCTTCAAACGGTCCTCTTTCAATATGCTGGTGGATGAAATTTGATACTTCTGCTTCTGGACAACGGTATATCCTTGCCGCTAGAAATAAGTCTGGCACAGGTTTTGCAAGTGTAATATACTGGAATTCTAATGCTTTGTACTTCGTAGTCTGGGATGAAAGTAATACCCAGAAGACTTACAAGTGGACGATAACAGCAGACCAATTTTTAGATTGGAAAAATTACGTTATAACTTGGGATGGAAACTTTGGTGGCTCCACCGCATTGTTATACGTGAATGGTGTCGAGACAGTAACAGACTACATAGATCCAGCTCCTAACGCCGGAAATACCAGAGAAGGGATATCAATTTTTTACATTGGGCAAAGCACAGTTGGGGGAATTGAGCTAAAAGGTTCAATATCTCATTTTGCCTTTATAAGCAAAAAGCTTTCAATAACCGAAGTTGATGAAGTTTACTCTGATGGTTTTGTTAACGACCTAAGAAATACCTCCTTCTCCTCCGATGTTTTTGCGTACTGGACACTAGGAGATGAGCCTGAACTGGCGAGTTTCTCTACCGGAGACGAAATAACCTCACTATTATCTATCAACTCAACACTTGGTGCCGCCCCGGTAGTTGTTCAATCTTCTATATTTATATCTGATGGTTTAGCAAAAGAACCAAGGAATAAGCGAATTGCAACGATATCATATGCAAATTACTTCTCTGCTTTGAATACACATAGAAATGGACCATATGGGCACTCAATATTCAAACAACTCAGGGTCTCAGAGAATCCAATAACAAGATATCAGAACAGAAACAACATTCTAACAACAGTAGATTCGGCTGGTCTAGAAAGAACTGTTGTAATAGACGGTAAAACTGTCTCTATCCATCAAGACAAATATGGACAGCTAAAAAGTTTTGATGAACCGGTTGTAGTTTCAAACAAAAAACCTATATCTTCAATTATAAATATCAAATTAGAACAAGATGACGAGATATTTGAGGAAAAGCTAATTATATCCGCGCCGTTCACAAACGAACTGAGCTACTTTAAGAACAAAGAGCTGAACATTCTTAAAAATCTAACATCAGAAACAAGTGATAGTTATGAAGAATTTAAGAAAATATATAAAGTAACGAACTCTGATTCTCCAATCGTCAAGACCATCGAGAGTATTAAATTTGAACAAACTGTTTTTCCAACCAACCAATATTCTAATAAAAATTATACAAGACTTAGACCGAATTACGTTTCAAACTTTTGGAGGACAGATAGGGTCCTAAGAACCGAAAGGGATGTCAACAATTCTTTTGGTCATCAAGTGCCATCACAATCAATGTGGCCACTAGATGCAGAACAAGATTTCACGAACCTAACCCTCGCTGGGGACCCCGGTGTGTTTAGAATTTACGGACCTGCTGTCTTAACAGCATCAACAACTCTAGCACTCCCTAGTGCTGCTCTAACGCACCCTCAAGCAACAGCTTACTATAAAGGTATTTTCTTTTATGATAGAACCTCCGCAATAGAGACCACTGATAATGGTTATACCACAACAGGCCTTGACTGGGTTGAATCTCAGCTTTGGTCCAATTATATAATATTACGCACTGGTGGCTCGAGTTATGGCGATCACTTGGTAAAGGCTTCACAAGTATTCTGGTCAACTATAGCAGACGCTTTACTAGATCCAAGCTATGGGGCATATTCTTCCGTGAATGTGGTTGAAAACCTTCACTCAAGAAAAGGTATCTATCTTTCAGACCTAGGAAACATTGATAGTCGCGGGTCTTATAATAGATATGTTGAACTCAAGAACATAAGAGATAACACCGCAAAACCCGGAGACGCCCCTCTCAATAAAAATTACCGAATGCATTGGGCCTCTTGCTCAATAGACTCTGGTATAACATTTTGGAATGCTTTGTATAACCACCCTGTTGATTCTTATAATACGCTTTTTTATGATATCTCTGCATCCAACGATCTATTACCAGAAGTAGGTAGCAATGAGATTGGAGCATTGAATAAACAAATTTATTACTCAACATCATCTGTTAAATTACCTGATTCTGGTCTTACAGGCTACGGCACACCAAGACTTATTGTTCGACTTGGCACCAAATGGTTCAAGAATGACGGAACCGTTCATTATGGGAATACACCAGAGAATGGTGCGGTAGAATACATATTTGACAATATATGGGGAGCGAACAATAAATTTAGTGTTAATGATAGTGGCTATCACTTAAAGCCCCACTTGGGTCGACAATCTCACTTCTATGTTTCTCTGAGTCAATCAAATATGACGGTCTTTCATAGTGGAAATGTTCAACTTGCAATAAACGGCGAATTCATGTCTGCTAGTTTTATAAACGATCAGTGGCAGTTCTTTAACGGGAATAACTCTGTACCTGTGGGTCACCAAGAATATACTGCCTCAATGTGGACTTCTGCTGATACCGGCTCTACGACAACGGATGTATTTTTATTCCAAGCTGGTAATAAGACAGATGACAGTTACTGTAACGAAATGTACTTTTCTGATATCGCAATATTTAGTGGAACGTTCGGACACAACAGTTACGCCCCAACCGCTATGAATAATAAAGTTAAGTTCTTGTGTGGCGGAGTGACAGCTACAGAGACAAAGACAAATAATAATACGGGAGTTAGATTTCAACACTATGCATATGCTAAAGCTCAAGGAAGCTTAACCGAGCTTAGTGGGCCTTTCCTCTGGTACGACTTCGAGAAAACAGATACTGGAGCTGAATTTGATACTTCGACAACAACCTTCGGCCTAGCAACAGCCTCTGCTGATGGAAATATTAGTGCTTACAATCATTACGCAATTGGCCCTAGTGATATAGATGGCTACATCAGCCCAATTACCGAATATTTAAGATTAGACAGCGGTTCTTATGCTGATTTTACAGCAACCCCCGGTTCTAACTATGATGCTTATTTGATAGGCACAGCACATGCGAGTGGCTCTTCAATGGCCCTCCCCCCATTTGAAGCTCAACTAGCTGGAGCTGGTAAAATTTTCACTTCTCCTGAAGATGTATCTCCACCTATCGGCGGCGCTTCTGGGAGAAACTCAATATCTGGTCCCGGAATCTTACAAAATTCCTATTCACAATTTACAAGAGTTTTAGATTTGGATGCTGCTGTAACAATTGATGCCCAGCTATCTGCCTCAGCATTTTATGCTAGGAGACACTCACTGACTTTAGCCAATAGTGTTAAGAATCCATTTTATACCCAGTTATCTTCTTCTACCATTTACCCACTTATACCAGAACATCTTTATTTAGGCTCAGCATTATGGGATGCCCCATCACAAGCCGGATATTTTGATACCGATGGTGTGTTTACTCCAAAACCTAAGGAACCATTCTATGATTCATATGAAAAATTTGCAGAAAATATCAGAGGAATAGGTAAAGATTACTCAATCATACCAGAATTCATAATGAGTAATCACGTAAACACTTATTTATCCAAGGGACCTTTAGGAGAAAATTTAAATATATTTGAATTACAAGGTGGACTATCAGATTTAAGCGATAGCTCCATGCAAAATTTTTACAAAGTTTATTCAAACACTGAGTTTTTGGATCTATTTGATGTGGTAAAGCAAGACCATAAGAAGTTTTTCGATCCATATAAAATTACCCTCCGTTGTAAAGCAATTAAAAAGTTTCTACCCTATCAAGGGTTTTATCCTTGCGAAAAGACAACGGATATCGCCCAACAATTTCATTCCTCTTACGCTAGCAATATCACAGCTACTAGTAGCCAAGGAGTGATTGTAGAGGGTGCCAACTATCCTTCACAATATTTGTTAAATCCATTGTTTGGACCGGGTGTACTGTTTAATACAATAAAATCTGGGATTGCTTGTGACTATCCAATCGTCAATTCTCTATTGGTTGCAAAGACTCCGGACCTCACAAACTATTATATCGATCAGGCTTTTGATACTAGGATTCCATTTGAATCGCTAATAGAACCAGAAAAGTATCTCGCCAATACTCCCTTATTTTCGAATGAACCAGATCCAAAAGGTAATACTCAAACAGAGGTAGTTTGGAATGGTCAAGGAGATGAATTATATAAACTAAAAATGAACAACTTCCTAGCAGAAGTCGGTAACTTCTTTTTAGTAAATGAGAATTATACAACCTTGTCATCTCTTCCGGAAGGAGATCCGAACTTTGGAAATGCTGAAGCAGGAAAAGCATATAGTATGAGGTTAAAAATGTATCGGTCTATTACTGGTAGCAAGTCTAGCGAAGTAAGTTGGGATGGAGTAAAATTTGGAATACCACAAGATTCAGGTTCTATGGGGGAATCTTTTACCATGTATTCTCGCCCTTCAGCTTTTGGCCCTCCGACAATGTTCTCAGCATCTTCGTTTCAAACCAAGAACTGGAACTCATATAAGAAAATAGGTTCAAAAGATTTTGCATACACAACTGCTTCCACATATACTGATGTCACAGCTTCAAGCGCTGCCGATGGTTATAATTTTCCATTTACTCCTCCCTATTATCATGGTGAGGCTTGGGCAGATATCACATTCGTCCCACCTACTGGGACAAAAAAGTATTCTCTCCCTGAGATTTTGAATAATTCATCTGTTGAATTCTTTAGGTTTTTTGAATCTGGCTCTGTACCGCAGAATGAATTATATTCTTCTGGCACTGTCGTGAACAATGATCAAGCCATGCAGATAGCCTCTTCAATGAATATCTTTTCAAAAGGAATTATCAGAGAAGACCTCTCAGAGGGAACACTTATAGAAACTGAATTGGCTAACAAGTACAGATGGATTATACAATCTAAATTTGAAACACCAACGTTAAATTTTAATCATCATTCTCACGAGACTATTACGATGCCCAGTATCGCGACTAGTTCTGTACCAATTGGGATGTGGCATCAGTACGGCAAAATACCGCAGTCTTCAAATGAAGGCATATTTGTACAAATAGAAGATATCCCTAGGACTTGGACAGAAGCAGCCATGAAGTGTAATTACAATGAGACAGGGTCTTTGTTGAACCTATGTGGCTTCTCAGCAGATCCAATTCGCATTGGAGATATAAAAGAGACGAAGGTTATCGAAGAAGCTGTTGTGGCTGTCCCCTTTATCAGACAAAATTCAAAAAATGTATTCTTCACGCTCAACAAAGATGATGTTAAGAACTCATTAGATGGTAGAAAAGATGTAGTTGGAAAGACAATAAACACTTTAGTAGACCAACTTCAAAACTATGTTTTTCCTCCTTCCTTCGATTTCGTTAATTTTCCAGATGTTAACCCTCTTGCAATGTACGTGTTTGAGTTTTCACACACTTTAACAAAGCAAGACCTAGCTGATATTTGGCAAAATCTTCCTCCTAATATTGGTACAACTCATGAAGAGGCAATCTCTGAGATTTCACATGAACTGTTTTCACAAGAGTTTCTTGGTACTGGAGCAAAAATAAACGAAAATAATAAAATGGAAAGGTTCACAAATTTAAGCAATCTATCTTCTGATATTAGATGGATGGTGTTTAAAGTTAAAAAGAGAGCATCCAACAATTATTTAGAAAAAATGTATGAAAGGAACGATTCTGGTACGGCTCCAACTGGGAACAAAATATCAGCAGGAACTACCGGAAAGAAACAAAAGATTGGTTATAACTGGCCATATGATTTCTTTTCATTAGTAGAACTAATTAAGTTAGACGCATCGGTTGAATTTGGAAAAGTTGATAAAGAGAAATCAATACAACTGGACCAAACATTTTTAAAACCTGTGTTAATAAAAGATGAAGAATAATGCCGTTTTTTGATAAGAAAGAAGATGTTTTAGATATTAAACTCACACCATATGGTAGACACTTGATGTCTAAGGGTAAACTTATGCCTAAATATTACGCTTTTCTAGATGATGACGTGATCTATGACTCACGACATGCTAACGATACAGAAACCAATTCCCAAATAAAAACGAGAATAATTGATGAGACTCCTTCTCTTAAGCCAATGTATACATTTAATTCTCTAGAAGCAGAGATAGGTGAAACAGAAACTTTTAATGTCGGAGCCCACGACGTAGAGATATCAGAATATTCTAATGAATACTTTAATAGCTTCCGCCCAGCAAACGACACCAATACAAAGTTTCTACAGAATACGCTCGGTACGTCCAAACAAGGGGTCTTCAAAGCTCCCAGATGGGATATAACTATGCTTGACGGAGACATCACTTCAGCAGTCAACCACACGTCTTCTATACCTAATTCTACAGGTGTCTCATCCCCATCAGCATCAGTATTGTTTATTCCTCAAATAGAATGTGATATTACATATAATGTACAGGTTAAGAATACATCAGATGAACCACCGTCAGACTCCTCAAACTTAGATATCCAAATATTTGATGATGGCACCTATCTAGACATTGAAGAAGAACAGATACTCGCTGATATACTTGAAAAGCACGGTTTTACGCATGATGAATCATTCGAGATTGAAGTTTTTAAATATGAAGATGGAAGCACTGCAAACTTTAGACCTTTGAAATTTATTAACAAACTTATTGCAAAAGATTACAGAATAGATAAAGATATATTCATCGAAGATCCAACGCAAACCTCTTTAGAACCAGACGTCAATACCGTGGAATATTATTTTGACCTAAGAGTTGATGAAGAGATTCCAAACGAAGACATCTGTAAAGCTATAAACGAATTAAAGAGTAGGGGAATATATATTAATGACCTTGATATAGAATGTCCAGACGTATTATTTGACGGAATACCAGACACCGGTCTACCATCGGGTGAACCATGCGAGGATGATTGTGATTAATAGAAAAGTTATAGGCACCGAAGGTGTACCAAATATTTACATTTCAAGTGTTTCTGTACATGATTCATCTGAACAAAGTAATAAATCGGATACTATTATAAAGATGGAATTGATGTTTAACAATGGCTTAAACAATTACAAGCAGCCCATCTTCAATTATTCCTCTGGTAGAAACGCTGCAACAGTAACACTAGTTTATGTATACAACAAACAGGTCTTTGAAGCATTGTTAAGCAGCAAGACTGAGCGAGAAAAGAAAAAGATTATAAAAACTCAAGCTGGTTTTGGAAACTTAAAAACAGAAGAGGTAGCCTTACCTCCGCTGGATGTAAGAAAATTAACTACACACGAAGTTACTCCGATATATATAAAGAAGGAATTCAAAGTTGATTCTAAGAAAGAAAGTTGCTATGTTATGGCTAACATAAAAAGAGGCCCAATACTTGGTCCAACTACTTCTGAGACTATTTTAGAAGCCAAGGTCGTGACTCAAGACTCTTTTGTATTCAAGGTTAAGGGTAAAAGCCAAATATGGACTGACCCTGTGCATGAGCACAAGGGAAAATTTATGGGAGGTTCCTTCCACACAGAAAAGAAGCACCCTATATTGGTCAAAGTCAATAGTCCAAACTACAAAACCAAAGACCTCAGAAAACTCAAGGAACTGCCAATCGCACCCAAGAGTTCATCAAGCAGAAAACAAAGCGAAAACAATTACTTTTCAGATATCAAACACTCTCAAGCAGAAAATGGATCGTTAAATTTGATGTTTTCTATTAATACTAAGGAGATACTCATTAAAAAAAGCAAATATTCTTCAATATTAAAAAGTTATAACGAAGATGTATTTAACGCCGTAGCCCAACAAGTTGGCATAAAAACCATCTCCGTTTATTTTAAAAATAAAAATCAACCACAAAAGGAAATCGCAAGTAGTGGCGAGCTAGCAGGTACAGTTCCTTCTGTTTACTATTATAGAGATTCTTTGACAACACGACCAAAGAAATATTCTTCTATCCGTGAACAAGAGCATGCCTACTCTATTTTGGAAGAAGTGGTTTTTAACACAGATTCAAACATCAGAACATTCCGTTGCCAAATTGATGAAAAAGAAGTACAATCTATAAAATTAATGATAGAGATACAAGATCCTTTTGAAAAATATTTAAATAATTTGATGGCTGAAGCAAAGACAACCAATAATACTATCAAGAAATACTCATCTATGTTACGAAAAGGAGACGTTTTTGATCGCTCAACCCGCAGATTTAAAGAACAAACACTAGCAGACAAGTATGACGACTCTTTAGAACTTTGGTATCGTCCTATTGAGACTTTTATGAAAATTAATGTCTTGACCCGTAAGATGAGCAATGCTCAAATAAGACAAGAGACCACTAAAACTTTTGAGAAAATGGCTCCGAGAAGTTGCACACCAGATTCAATTGATATTTTTGTAGGTGATTTCTCTAAAACTTTGACCCTCTTTATATCAAAGTACTCACTAAGAACGAAGCAGGCAGGAATGTCTCGTCGATCTGGTAGAAGCTCGCCAACACCAAGACGCGATACTCTTGAAAAGAAGTATAATATAAACTACAAGTTTAATAAAAGGGCTTTGTCCTATATGAAGACAACAGATGTTTTGGGACAAGTCCCTATCTACACAAAAACAGAGTTTGCTGCTGCTATAGAGGCCGAACGTGCAAAGTTTATGAATACCTCAAATACATATAGCTCGACTACTGCTCGCGCCTCTCTAGAGGCTATACAGGGAGCGAATAGTGAAAAGTATGAAAACTTTAATTTTAGCCCCAACAGTATACACAATTTATCAAATGTTATGAATTTTTCTGATATATCTTTATTAGACGAAGCCCGGCTTGGTGACTTTTATAGATCAAATCTTCTAGACTCAATCGACTTGAATTCCTTATTCGGTAAGAATCTGACTGTTCAAATTTATGAAGAGGAAGAAAATTTTACTGATACCAATTCTACTTTGGGAAGCGATAGTGCCTTTCAATCCGCCCCTGATCAGTTCCAGAGACAATTTAAAAGAACATCCTTACCGAAAGACGTTTTAAGAACACTAGGAAGACAGAACAATAACAACTATGGTCTGTTTAATAAGCTGGATGTGACAACACCAAAGAATTTTTTATCTGCTAAGACTTTAAAAGACGCAGAGAGAATTCCATTCCAACACAAATTCTTTTCAAATTCAGAAAAGATGGGCTCTCTTTTTTCCTCTACAAGAGAATTCTTAAGCAATAGACCATTGACAAAAGACTTAGCCTTTTTCAATATACAGAAAGTTTTGTTCGATGCAGGATATAGGAGAGACTCAAGCGGGACTTTAATTGTTGGTATACCAATAAAGAAAGAAATGAGTAACCAGCAATTTGATAGTTTGTCACAACCAATCCTTTGCGAACTTGTAAGCTACGAAGATCCCTCACTAGTGAATAGAAGAAACTCCTTTAATAATTATACAAAAATAAACACCTTTTTTGTGATAATACCTGATAGATATGACTTCAAGAAGACGATAAAGACGATGGTTCAACCTTTTTCTTCAACTCTTAGAAGTGATTATGAAAGATATGTTTCTACAACGATATACGAAACAAAATATTTGAGAAACAATATGAATACAGAAACTGTAGAGAGAAAAAGAAACATACCCAGCAGACAAAGGAAAACACCCTCTGCTCTAGCAACTAGAATGGCTGGTAAGAGAACAGAACAGAATCGAACAACACCCCAGAGACCTTCCCGAGAAGAAAGAAATGAAGAGAAGATGAGGTTAATGGCCGCAAAGACCGTAACAGAAGACAACAAAAGTGTTGAGGAGATAGTTCGCCCAAGACCAATACCTAAAAAGTCTAGACTGACAACAGAGGAGACCGACTCTCCTGCTCCAACAGAACGTCAGCGACCATCTAGATCATCATCAAGAAGTACACCAACAAGCTCTAGATCATCATCAAGAAGTACACCAACAAGCCCTAGATCATCATCAAGAAGCACCCGTTCAACTTCTAGTGCCCCTACAACAAGAACAAGAGGAAGAAGAAGTGGCTACTAAAACAATTTATAACATCAACGGACACCAACTAAGGATACCGGACAGCGGTTTGCTCAATTCAGATCCAGAAAATCAAATGGTGACTTACGAAGTGCGACCAAGCTTTAATTATTTAGCTTGGAAATTTAATGCTAATTATACTGATGAGAGGGATATGCCAACTCCATATTCTGAGATTCTTCAAAACAATACTTTGGAAGAAGCTTATTCTGTGGAGGGTTTCAATGTAATCAATGGCGGAAATATTGATGCGGGTAAAGAAGATTCCATCGATGGGGCCGCCGGCCCACGTCAAGTGTTTCTCGGAGGAGTTGGGGAGATATCATCTCGAGACGACCAATTCTTACCGAACTTCGATAATATCATATTAACAAATAAATCCCAAACCTCGTTAGCTAATTCCTTGGCTCATTATTTTCCACAACATATCGAAATAACAGTAAGTGGTGCCCCAATTAAAAACAGTAAGATAGCGCTAAAGTGTTTATCCGAGACTGGTGGTTTTTA
>TARA_R110000824_G_scaffold18676_5_pt1 | contig 18722 bp, 21 predicted proteins | sample TARA_R110000824 | Tara Oceans TARA_R110000824 (sample SAMEA4397747) | marine metagenome | biome: Polar Biome; feature: [MES] marine water layer (ENVO:01000295) within the mesopelagic zone...; material: water (ENVO:00002006), including particulate matter (ENVO:01000060) such as......
GTGTCCGCATTCCCCGTGACATCACCAGCTAGGCCTCCAACGAATGCTGTGCTTGTGATGCTAGTCGCGCCGGTCACCACTCCTGCGTCAATTATGATCGCCCCATCCAACACAATCTGCTGACCAGAAAGCGGGGTGATATTCAGATCGGTTCCTGCGGTGCTTGATATGGTGTTGAGATTGATATTGATGTTATCAACCTGAAGAGCAGTTAGGGTGCCCAGCGAGGTCACATTGCCCTGGGCGGCTGTCGATAGTGTCCCTGCCAGCACACCTCCAGACACCGTACCCGTGGTCGTGATGTCAGATGCGCCGTTGTTGATGTCTCCGAATCCGCTTGTGATGGAGCCACCTGCATCCAGCGCACCAACAATAGTGATTGCGGTCGAGCTTCCGACATCAAGCGTAGTGGGCGCACCAGCACCGTCTGCAATTGCTATCGTGCCATCTGTGGCACCGACTAATCCCGATCCACCATACGTTGCTTGGACGACGCTGCCTTGCCAGAGGCCCGTTCCAATCGTGCCGACTCCAGTGATGTTGGTCTGGGAGGCTGTGGATAGAGTTCCAGCCAGTACTCCTCCAGTCACAGTGCCTGTCGTTGTAATGGCACCGGCCCCGACATCAATTGAGGTGAACCCCGAGGTGATGCTTCCAGAGTTTAGTGCCCCCGTGGTTACGAGAGTGCTGTCACCAACGTATGCAGGAGTGAGGGTGCCAGCAGAATCATCATACGTCCATGTCAAACCCCCAGCTGCACTGTCCTGGATCAGTTCTGCAACTCTGTCATCGATCGATTCATCTACGGTGCGAAAAACGTATTCCGAAGAACTGGCCTGGAAGAACAGACCTTCACCATCAGTCGGTGGACCCGTCTCAATGCTATAACCTCGAAGTGCTGTGGCGTCCCTGCTGTTAGTTATCTCTAGCGTCTCTTGGGTCGCATCAATTACCAGTGTCGTGGGCACGGCCATAGGCTAATTCCTCGTCACGGACGGTGTGAACTCACAGGTCCCGTGGACCAGTTGCATGTTGCTTCCTGACGCATCAATCAATTCCAAGTCCCATACTGCGAATCCTGGGTCTATTGCTGCTGTTTGGACATCCGTGAGTGCGATATTGATAGTGCCAGCAGTGCCACCGAGAGTGATCCCCGAACTCGAGGTCAATGCTGCTAGCGCAGTCGAGTCGCTTTGCTTTCTGCGGATGTCCATAGCGGCAGTGTAGTTCGTCAGATCTTTTTTCGTGCCAGCCGCGACCGTAGTAACGTACCAAGTCATGCTGACACCCCACTCTGAATAGGTGTCAATCTCGAAGTGCACTGGTCCTGCGCTCATATCATGCCTCTGCTATGTGTTCCGTTGTTGAAGAACCCAGCCGATCAATAACTTCTGGCAATGATCTAATGCTCCAGTATTGAAACCGGCCAATGCCATTGTCCAGATGTCTTTTCAATGTATCTGCATCCGCATCAGAGAATGTGATACGAACCCCATCTGGAGCATTGAACACCTGAGGAGCACCGGAGGTTCTTTCTTCATCACTTTGCGGTACTGCTTCACCGCTATCCTCAAGAGCATCCAGCACACGATTGAGTGCCCTGGTTTCTGCAATGGATTCCACGGTGGTTGTGATGCAGATGCGGTAGATCATGCCGAATTCGTTTGCACTGAGTTCGATCGTCTTTGTTTTTGCCATCTTTATTCGTCCATCTGAAGGGGAAGGTACATCAATTTGATATGCTCACACACTTTGGTCAAAGCCATCATGACAGAGGCTCATAAGGTAAAGCATTGACAGCCACTCTTTTTAAGGCTCCTGTTGCGCTGTCGTAGAAAATTAGGTAGTCAGATGATCCAGCAGCCACTGCTACATCTACGCCCATGATGTTAAGACTCACAGTAGGGTTGCCGTCACCTGTGTCTCTGCCAGCAAGCATCCCCCCAGTGGCTGGAAACTTGATCACTTGACCTGGCAGAATGAGATTCGCATTCGTTGTTGCCTGTACCCTGACACCCACTGCTCCAGTGTCTGCATCAAGCACGATGTCCACGCTCATCTTCTCACCGGCTGTTCCACTGCCAGCAGCTCCACCTGTCTTATCATAAGGTGTAATAACAACAGTGCTCGCTACATCATAAGCTGTGGAGCTCCCGCTCGTTGTAGCTGTGAAATCATAGACAGTAGTTGGGTCGCTTGTATCACCAGAAGCTTTGAGTGACACCCTTAGGAATTGATTCACAAATGTCGGAGTCGTTACATCGTACTGGTAGTCGTAGCTGTCGTCTGATGCCACGTGTTGCACATTGAAACTCAGGGCACCGGGACCGAAGGTGATTTCGAGATCCACATTCCAGCCTTGGTTGCCGGTTGACCCTATCTCACCAATAGTGCGTGGCAACGCATTGAGATTGAGCACCTGCACGGTTGAAATCGGAGCACTGGTATAATAAGGCGGTAGCCCAGAAGCTACCAGTGTCGGCTTCTTTGCAAGAGTGGGAATTGTATAAGCAGCATCATCGTATTCCTTCAACACAAGTTGCACCAACCCATCTTTGCGGATACCTATTTCCTCCACCCACATGGTCTGGTCAGTCCAGTTCGGTGTGTCATGATTCACATTCACGACATCACCCACTGCGAGCTTCAGTGCTTCTCGCTGGGCAACCAATGCACAACCCATATCGGCACGAGTTTCTAGTAGTGTCTGTGCTGCTATCATTTCTGCCATGTAGCGATTGACCGTAAATGGCAACTCCATATGCCCTTCACTCAGATAGCTATTGTCTGCGGTTAGATATGAGTTCGCATTTCCCGGCTCAGGCCAAGTAACTGTGTCTGGCTGATAGCTTTGGTCAGCATCAACATAGGTAGCACCCATCACATTAGGCGTTGCGTCAATGCCTGAGCGTATGAAGTTCCATTCTCCCACTATGTTTGTGCGATTCAATTCAAATGTTTCAACCCCGGGAGTGGGCACCATATCTTTTCTGATCAATAAATGATATTCACCAGCTTCTCTGACTATGCGCCCCTGACAAGATGACAACAGCCTTTCGAGATTTGTCTTGGGATCAGCTGCGGAATCAAGCCAGCCGTGACACTCATACTTGTTGTCCAGTGTGACCGTCGTAGTGTCTGACAGTGTAACCGTGACAGCTGTGTCGCAGACAGTGGAGGCGGCACTGAAGCTTGCCGTGTTCATCTGAGCAGCCGGTATACCCATCCCGTACCGCGTGCTAGTCATAAAGTCATAAATGCAATCAGCTGGATTGAAGCTGTAGTCGAAGTCGGCATCTAGGTTCGTGACATCTGCAACCTTATTTCCTTTGACGAGCACTGTGACATTAGGCAACCCATTCGTATAAACGTCATTTTTCAAGTAAAGCCATAGCACGATGTAAGCTATGCCACGGCCTCGTGCTTCATCTGACCACTGTGTGCTGAATTGCTGCTTCAGTTCGTAGTCCACGATCTGTGAATCATCACCATCGTGTGCAAAGTATTGCAGCCAGTAATCTGTACCAAATGTGCTTGCTCCAGTAGGAAACCACGGTTCCTTAGCATTTGTCGTTATCGGATTGTTGCCAGCTGAATTTATGCCAAATGTTGCACCATCTATGGCAGTGACTTCATCGAAATAAACCTTCTCGATAGACTTGATTCCTTGCTGTGCTTCTGTGTCCCCACCTTCCGGTGCCAGGGCTATGGCACCCACGACAGCGAGTATGTTGTCATCACTCCCCTGCACTCGCAGATCCACGAGACTTATGCCAACCTTTGCTTGCCCATAGATGATCGGCAGGGCTCCTTCATTTGTGGCTGCATTGAGTTGGACCGCTTGCTGTGATTCAACAAGACTCGGACCACCTTTGATTTTCTTGTATTCCAGATATCCCCAAGCCACTGACCATGCAGCTGCTGCCCACGGGCCCCCATAAGTAAATGCAACAGCAGCTCCAGCTACCTTCAGTGTGCCGACTACGAAGTCCTTGCTCATAACGCAAACTTGTAAAGCAGGGATCGCTTGCGTAGTTCTGTTGATCTAATCACATGCGGCCCATTTTCTGGATCACTTGTCAGCACAGCTTCCGGGTACAACACAAAGGCCAGTCGGGGCAAACCGTCATCAACTCCCGGTCTGATCACAACATCCCCGCTGGCTGCTCTGTTCAGTCGGTCAACTTTGGCTCCGTGAGACTCAAAGAACCGAGCAGTTGGTCCCAGCTTCTTCATCACTCGCTCCGCTTCTGCTTCATCGTTGTAGTTTGGTACAATCAGCACTGGAGCTCCAGTGATCAGCTCCAGACCTCTGCGTACCAGTGACCCGCAGTCAGTCACACCCCACTCGAAAGACAGATTGCGTTGATCAATAGCCCACCGCACGAGCTTCTGATTCCAGTTGGATACGAGCATCAATAAAATGGCCCCTCTTTTGTGTCTACCACTTTACCTGTGTAAATCGGGGCAGCTCCTTTGCGTCCCCAATAAACATTCTGGCCTACGATTGCTGGGATAGTTTGAAAGAATACATCTGCTTCCTCACCACCGGGCGGTGTGTAAATATCTCTCGAACTCCGAGCTTGCATCTCCAATAAGCTGTTCACGTTGGTGCGTACTTGTCTCGGAAACAGATAGCGAGCCAGCTGTGACACAATAGTCGTCGTGACTCTGACGGTACCCGGTGACCCAGGATCGCTCGGTGTGTGCTCGATAGACCAACCGGAGTTCATCAGCCCAGCAAATGCCTCAATCGCATCAGCTACGATAGTGCCAGCAGCTATGTCCAGTTGGCCCCAGTAGAGTTTGCAATCCCGTCCTCGCACATTGTTGTTCAGGATCTCAGCAATCACTGTGGTATCGACACCACTCAGGCTGATACGGCAACTCTGTCCTGCTGGGTCTGCTGTTTCTGGTGGCGGCTCGAAGTCTATCACACCACCAATTCCTGTCCACGTTTGAGAATCATACGCCACATTAGATGGTGCTGTCGTGTAGCGTATTGTTCCCCCGGACCCAGCTATTTCTAACAACCATATATCTGCATAACCTTCTTTGGCAGAAATAGCATTCGACATTGCTGTCGTAAGTGTGCGTCCCATTTATGGGGCTTCTCTGAACGTGACCGTCAATCCTCCGATGAACTGATCGGGACCAGCTTGGGCTCCAACATAATCAGCGACAATGGCAGTGATCACCGCATCGGAGAGAGTCAACGCAGCATCACCAGCTGGGGTTGAACCTGCCCCAGATACGATCGGTGGCTGTATCGTTATGGTAGCATCACCACTGCCATCAGAACTGACATCCGTGACTGCCTTAAATAAGACATCCAGTCCCGCAACAGTGAAACAGTCACCAGCTTTCATTCTGACAGCGACTCCGCTTGTCCAGTCTTTGGTGTCCAGTGTGGAGCCGTATTGACTTCCGCCATCCACAAGTGGTGTTCCGCCCCCACCTCCATTCTTTGCCATGCCGGAGCCTGGAAGTAAATAATGTTTGATGGTACAGGTGGCTCCGGTGTTATAAAGATTTTCAACAAATGCCAAAAGTTCCTGCACGTCCTCGTTTCCTGCTGCTATTGCTCCCCAAGTCTCTGTCCACACTCTGCCCTGGGCAGCTTCGGAACGAGTCTGTAAGGCGCCCGATTGACCTACGCTTATCAGACTACCTATTACGGCGGGATAAGTCACAGAAGCAGGGGGAACAGTTCTGGGGAACGGATCTGGCATTTATTACACCCCTACCAACTGTCGTCTGTATGCTCGGGAATTTCTGGTAGCTTCTGCCATCACTCCAGCGATTGCTCCCTTTTGTTGCTGTATGAATCTCGATGCGTCTTGAGAATCAATTGCGCTCACAGTGAAGTTGATGGTCTGATTCACCGTCATTCCACTTTGGCTCACGCCTGAGCGAGCTGTGATTAGATGTGGCGCTTTAGGTCGCAGTCCACCGATTCCTCCGAGGTCAGCGGTCTGCATCGCCGAACTCACCGGCCCCGGCGTCCCACTTCCGAATCCAGTCAGTGCTGTCAGGAAATCCGACTCGCCGAATATCCCGGTGAGCGTCTTGAATAACGCCCACTGCATTGCAAGCTCGATGAGACGATTCTTCATGTAATCAAAGAATCCCTGGAAAGCATCTTTCCCACCTTGGGCTGCATTCGTCATTCGATTAACAAAGTCCGATGCCATTCTTTCAGTGAGCGAATCAAGCTTGTCTCGCAGTGATTCTATCGTTTCACTCGTTTCTTCGATTGCCGCAGCTATCGCATCAGCAGCTTCTGTTCCTGTCACACCAACATTTACGAAACTCGATGCCAGTGCTTCGGCTTTTTCATGCGTTCCGAATATAGCGTCACCAAGTACCACCCAGAAATCCGCTGCCGTTTCAATCGTATCACCAATCGCATCAACAATATCACCGACATTTTTCAGACTATCGATAAATTCCTGTTTGACTCTTCCCCAATCTCCTGTGAAAAATGCCTTGGCTGCCTGTAACAGATTCACAAAATTCTGGGCAAGATTGGCAACTAGTCTGACGACAAGGACCAAAGATTGACCGACCGACTTTAGAGCTGCAAAGAACACGCTCGCCCAGGCAGAAATCACTCCAGTATTTTCTATAATCGCTTGTTTCATTTGCTGAAACTTTCCTTCGTGTTCAGTAATCTGCGACAATAGATCACGAAACGCTGGCATCAAAGCTGTTGCAATCGCATCCCGCACTTCCTTGAACATCGCACCCAATCTCTTGGCTACGTTGGCTGCTGATCCTTGAGTACGGTTAAGATCACCAATAGCGACACCGGCATTTTTAGTGATCAGAGCAAGCGTGGCGGTTGCCTTCTCCTGACTTGTGAGCGCAGCAGCAGCTGTCTTACCAGTCTGAGCAAAAGCGAGTTGTTGTACGTCAGTCTCTTTTATGACGATCCCTAACTGTTTCAACTGCTCACGCTCGCCTGTCAGCGCGGAATTCACTGCCATCAACACTTGTTCGGTAGGTAGATTATTGAAGGAACTTAGGTCGGCTGCCAATTTCGTTATGGCAATGGACATGTCCCCGGAAGCTTTTTGAGTGAAACCCAAGCCTTGAGCTATTGCTCCCGTAGTAGATACGAGGGCCTGTGCCTCAGCATTTGTCAGCCCGGCCTTATTAGCAAAGCCATCCAAGAACGACTGCACCTGGGCAGCTGATTCTGGGCCGAACACCGTTGCGAACTTGGACCCCGTTTCCTCTATACCCGCACCGAGATCGAACACCTTCTTCATGCCGACTCCGATACCGGCAAGTGCTGCAACAGCGATTCCGATTTTCGAGGCCATCGCCTTCATTGCCACACCAAGCTTCTTGATACGTGCAGAAAAGGCCTTAACCCTCGTTTGTGCTTTCTTCATCGAGCGGTTGAAAGCACTCGTGCTGGCTTCGAGAACTACGCGGAGCTTGGAGAGCGTCATCGTTTACTGGCCATCCTTGATTCTACTCGACGGATCATTTCCTCTTTCTCAGCTTCCTCTGCCTTAATGTTTGCCCTGGCCACCCACTCTGAGAATTCCCTGGACCCCATTCTTTCCTGTAGCTCGCGCACTGTCACGCCGCCTAAGAGTTCTGCGAGGTCGAACCAAGCGAGGCGTGCTGGCGAGCTTCGGAATTTCCCTCAAGTTCCTTAACGTCTGCATCTGTGATACCTGACAGAGAGCAGGACACTTCGAACAATCTGTTTAAGGCAGATGCAGACTTTTTACCTAGCTCTGCTGCATCAGCAGCGCTGAACAGTCGTTCGCCGGTGTCATTTATTGCAGACATGGACACAAGCCTGGCTCGAATGTTTGTCATCGTCAGGTTTCGTTTCTTGTCTAAGGACCCTTCTTCAAAAGCATCTCGCTCCACGCCACGTAGTTCTCTGATCAATACACTGCCACCCCATTCTGGGATGTCTACCTCTTTCTGCTTCAGATCATCTGCACTGAGGATCGCTTCTTTCGATAGTGGCATTATTCAACCTTATTTGAAGGGGAGGGGTTTGCTGCTTCATCAATCGCTCGTGGCACGTGTCAGTGCTGATTTACTCTGGAACGTAGCTGTTGCCATCGCTTGGTCTCCAACTGTTCCAGCGATTGGGTTGTACGATTCAAGAATTGCGGTTCCGGTATACTTGGGATTGGCCGTTGCTGTGGTTGCACCGTTCGGCTTGAGGATCAAAGCCGTACCTGACGTATTAGCGATCCCGAGTTCTCCTTCCAGGGTAGCATCAACATTGGATGCAGCGTAATCCTGCAGGAACTCAATTGTCACACTCCACGTCGCTAGTCCTGCAGCATTGCTCACGGTGGTGTCGCCCATAGCTGTGTCGTCCAGCATGTTCTGGCCTGTATCCAGTGTGACGGTGCGAACGTGATCGCTCAAATTCACTCCGGCTATTGAAGCATAAGCGTTATACATCACGAGGGTTGCCATGTTCTGCTCCTAATTATTTAACTGCTAGTGAAACAATGAAATCGAATGAACCGCCACCACTGATTGTGAAGTCAACACGCCAGAATGCGTTGGCGATCGCCCCCGCTTTGCTCAGCAGCTCTGCGGTCACCGAACTGCCGACCGAAGTATGTGTGAGTTCTGTGGTAACATCCGCAGAGAAGGCGAGATTCGAGGCGCTTTTCACCGTTACCACTAAAGTGCCCGAGGCACTGAGCACATGGAGAGCGGAGTATATTTTCTGCGATGCACTTACGGCTCCAATTGAAGCATTGACGGCACTTGTGCTGGAGCTTGTGCGGTTATCACCTCCTGCAGCGACAAGAATCTCTCCACTCACCGCTTTATCGCCCCTACTTTCTCCACTGAGTTTGAAGCCAGCCATATCACCAACCGTACCACTCACAGGACTGTACTCCGAAACAGCCAAGTTGGAAAAGATAGCTCGCGAGCCTGCCGACTGATTATAAGGAGTGACAGTGACCACGGTATCGCTAGCATTGATCGAAATCCCGCTAAACAATGCCGCGTCTTCTGTCGGGCTCCAGTAACCCTCCCCTTCCAGAGATACTGTCGACAGACCCGCTGCATGCGACACTGTTGTATCTCCGTAAACCGTGTCATCTACCGCAGCCGCAGCAGTGGACAATGCGATGGCATTAAAGGTTGAGGCCAGCGAGTAGCCTCCCCAGTACAATCCCACGTTGGTTTGAACGAATGTTGCCATTATTTATTCCCGATAGGCAATGGAAAAATCATTTTCAACTGCGAACAAATCAGCCCCAAGATCGAATTCCTCGAATGATGATTCTGGTAAGCACCCATCCACAATGGGAGTGGTCGTGGTATCATTATAATACCCAATAGCGGATTTGACTTGAGCCGCAACGGCTCGTGCATTTTCTGGTGTGTCTGCCTGACAGCTGAATCGGAACCTCGAAATGACATTTCCTGGATCTGAAACCATAGCTGGTGGACATATCTCGCTGAGTCTCTGAAACACTATGAGAGGCAGTGAGGCATCTGCTGGCCTACGGATAGGATAGCATCGAGTGGACACCAGATCCGTAACTCCAGAAACTGCCTGTAGTCGAGAATAAATCACATCCTCGATCTGATCAGCCACGTTGCGCCGTCTTCTTGATCAATTTGACGAGTTCCCTTTTCACTCTTGCTGTTGCTTCTGCTTTCTTCGCATCATAAGCGGGTTCTAAGAATGGCTGGGATGGCATTGTTCCAGTGCTCACCGGCCCAGTTTCCAGTGGCTTCTTGCGCCAAGTCTTGCGCTCTCTTGGTTTACTTCCTTTTTCAACGACTGCCCCATAGAAAGCAGGAGTGCGTGATGATTTGCCGACTTGCCATGAGACACCAACTGATGCCTCTTTGGGTCTGCTTGTTAATAGCACAGAACGAATGGACCTACGCAAGCGTCCGCTTCTCACTGGAGCCTTGGCTTTTGCCTCATCTACGATCAACTCTGCACCCCTAGCGACAGCAGTAGTTAAGGCCTTCTGTCCCAATCCTTTCGACAGAGCACGGAACTGGCGGATCAGCTTCTTGTCGCCATCAATCTTGACCATAGATCCAATAGGATCAGTCTTGGCCATCAGTCGAGCACTCCAGTTCCAACTGTCGCCACAAACTCCAGCCAGCGATTCTCGAGATTCACGTTTACCATGGATTGAATATCATAAATCGTGCTTCCGTTCTTTGCGCGCCAACGATCAGGCTCAACATCAGCTATCGTTGAATCGTAATGCGTTCTGATTTTCAATCCTTGTGAACCGAGCACAGCATGAGCATCCCAGTATTCGCGGCCTTGGAGTGGTTCCACTTGGCAGAACCTCTCACCTTTGTCCGTCCAATCTGTGGTCTCATATCCGTCCGTGTCCTTCGACCTCGTGTCGTATTGAAACATGAGCTTGGTCCGAAGACGAGTTTTCCTCTTAGCCACTAGTATCGCTCAAACCGCTCGGAGTCTATCAACCTTGATGCTCCTAAGGGCAACTCTGTCGCTGTCGATCCTACGACGACTGGGATGGGTTGATCAAAGAAATATGCAGCCGTCATGGTTACCGCGGCCTGTATGGCAGGAGGAACGTCATCTGCATTAGCTCCATATCCAGCTTGGAATTGAATCTCGATTGGATTCGGTCTGTTCATCAGACTAGGCCAGTCCTTGTTTTCATTAAGCCAGATGATGCCCGGGTCCCCTGCTGCGCTCACCGTATAAGATCCACTGGAGAATGTGTCCAGTGTTTCCGTTCCATCGCCATAATATTTAACGGAATCAACAGACACCAGCGGAGGATATGGCAACTGTATCTCCCTACCGGGCCATTCTGCGAGATACAGCGTGTAAATCGTGGTGACTAATGCCCTGCCCAAGTCATTGCTTACCGCTTGGGTGGCACTCTTGATCACTTCTTGGAGTGTCGTGTCGAAATCTCGTACGTTGTCTAATCCCAAAGACCGCTTAACTCTATCCAAACTGACCGGATCACTTGCAGCGGCTGTCTTGGTGACAACTCTGTTCCAGGGCGTTTGCTTCACCTTATTTCAACGCATCAACTAAGTCGCTTTTCAGAACAGCTCCATCTTTGCCACTGCCTTTTGGGATGCTGATTCCCCTGCTTGTCAGCTCTGCCCTTAGATCGCCAATCGTCATGCGACTTATTGGCTTGCTTGATCCCGGGGTTTCTACTGCTGGAGCTGTGGCTTCATTCTGTTCATCAAAGCCAGCTAACACAGCAGAACCTACATCAATAAGGTTTTCCGCTAGATCGTCTCGCTCGACATAGATCTGACCTTTTAACGGCCCGTCCAGTCGTTTAATCGCTGTGCCCATAATCATGTCTCCAAGTTGTGCAGAAGTAGGCAGGGGAGCCCCTTTGACTCCCCTGCCACATCCTCAGCAATGTCGATTAAGCTATTGCTGTCGGTGCTTCCACTTCTGCGTAACGAGCACCCGAAAGTACCACACCTATTGAAGCAAAGGTAGCGGCACCAGGGTCCGACATATGGACGGTTACCCACTCCGAACCATCGGAAAGGTCTTCTGCGTTCAACTCGATCACGTAGAAAATTCCATCCGTAGTGGCTGTCGCAAATCCGGAAGCTGTTGCAGATGTTCTCGCTCCCGTCGTGTCTCCACCAGCCGTTGCCTCTCCGTAATATGAGAAGGCTATGGCTGTTGCTCCAGTTCCTGACGCGTCAGTGTTTTCCTTAACCGTTACGGTTGAGGCCGCTCCAGTCACACCTAAGGCAATGATAATCGTGGCGTGGCTGTAGTTCGTCATCTTAAACGCATCTGACGTTTGTGCTCCAGCGTCTATATCGACCGGAGCCACACCGAGAACGAAATGGCCTTGCCCCTCGCCAATACTAAATCCTTGAGCTGCCATTGGTTAGCTCCTTGTGGCTAGGTCGATGAATGGTGAAAGAGTGTTACTGCCATTGTAAGGCGTTAGTGGGTTGTTCCACGTAGGTTGTCCATCCACACGGTACATCCACCGGAAAGCACGCTCGTCATATAAGAAGCGCACGTGCATGGAGCTATCCCCTCGCACCGCTCCTTTATCAATAAGCATATACTGGGAAAAGTCGATTAAGCGTACGTCACCTACCGTACCCAGTGTGGCACAATACTCGCTGGTCAATACCGGGCGATTCATAATCCGGCTATAAGGTGTGTCGCTCAAACCAAGAGGAGGTAGATAAATGGCGTTGCTATTGGCATCGGCCATGGCCATTAATTGTTGCTCGCAATCCTGGTTGATCAGCCACACTGCCGTGGAGCGACTTGGCCCCCAGCAACGCTGCCACATCTTCTCGATGTTAGCTGCTACAACGGTCGTAGCAGTCTGACCACTTTCCTTAGCCACTGTAACATTGGCTGCGGAATTCGCGATCCCTAGAGGCTGTCCCGCACCTGTGCCGTCAAGGATCGCATCCTCGACTTTGAAGGCAATTTCCTCTGGAACTATACGCTCAACCATGCCAGCTAATGCTGTCTGGTCCATGAGCAGTTCCTCGGTCGCATAGAAAAGAGCCGTCAACTTATTAAGGGTAAGCTCGACCTGAGTAAAGGTAGGCTGTGAGGCCGTCAATGCTCCAGCCTCTGCTGTCCAATAAGCTCGTACTCCACCCCACCGACTCCCATTGGCTCTGCTTGATTCATCGATAATGTTGAATTTCAAACCATTGGCAGTTGGCCCAATTGCTTGGCGGGTAACTCGTGATGCGATTTCCCCAATCGAATAGGTTCTTTCAAGAATTGCATCGTTGAAATCCTTCTGAACCAAATAACCACCATCTGATGCTACCGCTTCGGAGGCACCGGATTGGCGGGTCTCATTCTCTGGGTTTCCGCCACGCTCTTGCAGCCAAAAAAGCCGCTTGTCGATATTCTCGAAACGTGACTCTGGATGACTCGCATTGGCGATGGCTTGGAGCTGCTCACCTATGGAACCAAATCCTCTTTCCACTGCTCGGTCTTTTACTACCCGAACTTCGACATCCTCATTTTCACGAGTCTGTGCTGGTGCTGTGGCTGCAACCGGACCAACCGACTGATCGGATGGCTCTGCTAGTCCTGCGCTGATCATCGCAAGCTGATCAGCCCGCTTGATCTGGCCGAGTGTCCCTTCCAGTTGGGTGAACTTGCTGTCGTAATCCTTTTGTTCATCCTCAGAAAGCGATCGACCCTCTGCCTCTGCGGAGGCGAGCAGCTTTTCACAGCTATCTCGCAACTCTCTCGCTTTTTGGCGATTGTCCATGCTTTGCCTCTGGCTGTGGAACCAGAGTGCTATCCCCTGGCCCCGTTCATATGGGTCCAATTTGTGGGGTTAGCTGCCCTCGTCGCTTGCGTCAGGCACTGAACCTAAAAAAGCTTTTGGTTTGGTTTGCCCCGTCTGGGCCCATCAGCCTTTTTCCGCTACGTTACTACCTACTAAATATCCATATTCTGTATTTTGTTTATGGATGCCTTATAAGTCAACACTAATCAGACGCAGCCGCTCTCGTTGACCCTCTACGCTTGCAGCACTGCGTTCCCACGGTGCCGTTTCCCCAAACGCTTCATAATGAGCAGCCAGATGGGCTTTGACAGAAGAGATCGCACTAGACGGCAGCTTAGTCTGATCCAGTCTGCCAGCGGCTGCTGTCAGACCTCCCCATACTACCTTGCCATCTGATGCCCGATGATGTGGAAGTGCCAGTTCGCTAAATGATTCCGGCGGCATCGTAGGGGACCAAGTAAAATGTCCGGCAATGTTGTCCCTCTCTTCGTCTGACAATTCGTTCCACTGACTGGAAGTAAAATCTTCCAATCTCGGACCACTCCATTCAATGTCTCGATCTTCCTCAATTGCTGTGCTGATATTGTCTGGGACAACTCTGATCTGGATGCCAGCTTTTTCTGCTGATCTGATCGCCACGCTTGTTTGACCATAAGCTGGCCAAGTAACAGGAGAAATCTCCCGCAAATCAATATCCAATAATGTGCGTCTAACCGGCTTGCGTTCTTGTTCCCACGAATCCTCACGAGTAATGAAACCGAAGGACATTTGTTTTACCACCCCGCGTTCCAATAGATCTTGTTGTCGGTCAGTGAAATCACTGGCAGGAGCCTCGAACCAAACACCTGACTTGCGGACTTCCAATTTCAATCCAGTGGATTGTCTCGTAATCGGTTGAGCGGAATCGTGTTGCCACAGCATGACGACATCGCCTGCCTGCAACGACTTGGTAACCGCATCTGGACTCACCCGCTCCCGAAATCCTCCGAGGTCACCGCTGTCCCTGTTAAACGGAACTGCCATGCCTCTGATGACTCTACCTCCATCAACATCACGGAGTTCCAATCCTTCTAGATCATAGTCCCTACGCTCAATGCTCATCGATGCTCCTTGTGAATGTGCCACATGCAACCACTAAAAACCGGGAGATATAAAACAATCACATCCACCATGGAGAGGAGGATGTCCGATGTTGCGCTTCGTTCGCATTTTGCCGGTCTTCTCTCCTTCGGATGCTTCAACTGTTTGGTCAGCATTGACGAAGTTGGTTTGTGTCTCGACTACTCTTCCATCCAGTTTCTTGCAGAAAGGACAACTCGCGGCACCGGCAGTGACCCATCGCAATGAAATTACACCAGCTGCCACATACGCATATTTACTGAAGGCTCCATTTCCTTCAGTCATTTGTGCCACGCCAATTTTATTGGCTCTTTTGTCCAGCCATTCTTCCAGCTTCAGCTCCAGAGCATTAAGCACTTCCACAAAATTGGTTCCGCTGATAATGCTCTGGAGTTGTTGTCTGGAAGTCATCGCATGATACGTGCTGATATTTGCGACATATTCACGAATAAACTCCTCCAACTCTGGCGTGAAGTCTGGAGGGAATCCTACTTCCAAGGATGCTTGTGTATAAATCTGCCGAGCATAACTGCGGACAACTGGGAGCATGGAGGCAATAATGGTTTCCACAAAGTCACCATGGTAAAACTCGTCCAATTCATTTATCAAACCATCGGTTCCACGATGTTCCACAGTTGAAGCATCAGAACGCAATTGTCGTTTGATCATGCGTTGGAGGATTTTCACCTCTCTTTTCAACAACCGCTGGGATGCTTCTTGCAACAGTGGTCGTGTGGCTTCTGCTATTTTTCTGCGACTGCTGAGGCTCCGCAGTGTTCGGATACTCATTTCCTCAGTTACAGAAAATCCGTGATTGCGTAATTCGTTTACCAGCGTTCTCAAACCCTCACCGTCATCATCATCATCATCATCTGGCGGTGTCTCTGCTACGCTGACTGGTGCGATATTCAACGGCATCCAGTGAACCTCACCGGCTCTTTCACCTATTGGATTCAAGTTTTCTCGTTGCCGCCATTCATCAATCGTCAAGGCTCCATTTTGGAGCATGACTTGATTAGCTTGGGCTCTCGCCATTGTGTCCGGTCTTAACAACGCATCCATGAGGAATTCCACGAATGTCCCTTGCTCTGTAAATCTTTCGAGAATGGATTTGCGAATTGCCTGTTCCCATCTGATAGCCCAGGGTCGTATGCAATTTGTTGCGAAACTGCGATTCTGTTCCGTTACGTTGCTGAAGGTTGACCTGTCCAACAGCATCAGTAGGTGCGGAGGCACGTTAAATAATCTCGCAACTTCCTCTGCTTGGTATTTTCTCGTCTCAAGAAATTGAGCTTCCTCTGGTGATACGGACAAAGCTGTCCAACTCAGTCCTTCTTCCAGAAGTGCCACGGAATGTTGCTTCGCACTGCCATGTGCAGCTTGCCAGCTTTTCCGCACGTTCGCCCTTGCCTCAGGTTTCAATTTCCCTGGGTGTGACAAGATACCGCTCGGGGTAGCTGAATTGGCAAAGAAGCGGCTGCCGTAATTTTCGGCTGCGAAATTCATTGCAACAGCACCAGCCCCAATGGCGATTGGTGAATATCCTATAAGGCCGTCACTGCTCAATCCTTTAACGTGGAGAATTTCTTCGCTTGAAAACACTCTCGGTTGTCCAATACCTCTGTCGTAATGATACTCGACAACACCATCTGCCAAGAGCTTCAACTTCATTCGGTCTGGATGCAGAGGCGTGATGGAGATCAGTTCATCCACGCGATTTGTTTCGAGTCGGAAAAAAGCGTTGCCTTTCAAGCACAAATGGCCTTGACCCATCTCGAATAATTCTACAGCCGTCTGGTAAGGATTCGGCTGCCAACGCAGCATATCATACAAACGCAGGTCCCGAGCCCGCTCCTTACCCCCGTCCGGGCTTTCTCTGTACAGAATAAGAGGCATACTTCCAATCGTTGCACTGATCAAGTTGACCGCAGCCCACACAGGTGTGGACCTCAGGGCAGTGCTGGCTGTTACATCATCCTGGTTTCCGAATTTATTTATCGGCTCGTACCAAAAGTCATCTCCAGGGCCCGGGCTCAGACGTTCTTCTAAAATGCTAAATATGCCCACCTAAAGCCTCCCCATTCGATAAGTTCCCATAAACCAGGCAATTAATCCAACTGTTATCAACGCTCCTTGCCATCCAAGATAGCCCAACACACCCAACGCCACAGCAAGCAACCCACCATAAATGTGGACATCTCGTAAGTCTGGTTTGGTCATAGCACCATTATCCCCTCATCTTCGTAAATTGAACCACCGTCATAAAGCGACCCCCGGGCCAGAGCAATTATCGAAGCAACGATGCCATCGATTTTGTGCTTCGCTGTTTTTCCTTTGTCAGGCTTAATGTTTCCTGCCGGGTCGTGACGAACAGATACGTTATTGGCTTGCCAAGTCAAACAAGCATTCCCACCATGAGCCAACTTGGTACTTACCACAAGTCGCTCAAATTCTTTAGTTGGCTCGCTGAGGCTCATGAATCCCTGTCGCACTGGAACCACATGCAATCCGATGTCGTCTCTGCAACGCAATGCGGTTTGCTGACAGCTCCATGGATCATAAGCCATCTCCAGAACGTTGAATCGATCTGCGAATTCGTTTATGTCTTTCAAAATCCAATCGTAGTCAATCACATCGCCTTCGGTTGGTGTTATCCATCCCTCGCGTTCCCATAAGCTGTAGGGGATATGTTCGGTGCGTTCTCTTTCTGCCATAGATTCTTCTGGAATATATGACTGCACCCAAAGCCTCCATATGTCATCCTCTTCGGGCGGGAACAGTAGAGCGAGTGCAGTAAGGTCCAGCTTGCTTGATAAATCCAATCCCATATAACAATCTCGTTCCTCAAGTGCTCCAAGGTCCACGGGAGCATTACATGCGTCCCAGTCATTCATGTCCAGCCAGCGTTCCAGTTGTTGCGTCCATTGGTTTAAATGAAGTCGTTGGAAAGCATTGAGCGAACTTGGCTGACTCAGTGCCTCTGATGCTCGTTGTTGGATGAAGCTTGGGTAGATACTAACACCAAGGTTCGGATTGGCTTTTTCCCAGGTGCTGAGTTCGTAAGGGTCATCACCTAAATCTGATGCACTGATCCACACAAACCACGAATCGTCTTCCACTTTTTCATTAAGGATTTGCACAGCATGATCGTGGAGCTGCCATCCGATCTGCTCAGGATCGTAGATGCCAGCGGTAGTAATTAGCAGATTCATTGGCTGTCGGCGAGCAGCTTGTGCAGTAATCAACTTATCCCAGACGACACGATTTTTATGAGAATGGAGTTCATCGATAATGTTGCCATGAGGTGACAATCCATCCAATGTGTCACCTTCAGAACTGAGGGGCTCAAACTTTGAGCGAGTGCGTAACACATTGAGATTCGCTCGCTGAACTTGAACGTACTCCTTCAGTGCTGGACTTTGATTTATCATGTCCTTGGCAGCATCAAAGACGATGCGGGCTTGGTCTCTTTTAGTGGCACTTGAATATACTTCAGCCCCCGGCTCATGATCAGCCAGCAACAGATAAACCCCAAGAGCAGAAGCAAGGGCACTCTTGCCATTCTTTCGCCCAAGTTCCAGCCACATGGTGCGATACAACCTATAGCCATCTGGTCGCTTCCATCCAAATGCTTGAAGGATTATGGCTTTCTGCCAGCCCTCCAATAGCATCGGTCTGCCAGACCATTCGCCTTTTCCGTGCTTGCAGAAGTTTTCTATAAAGGAAATCACTCTTGCACCAGCCTCATAATCGAACCAATTCCCTTTGGCTGGTAATTCTTTGTGTGATTTCAGAATACGAAACCGTGCCAATTGTTCGTATTCTCCCAGCGCCCGATCTGTTGCCAACAGCTTTGCCATAATCTCAACGTCGGAATCAACAGCCGGTAGTGTCGCAGTCGTCACGCTATCACCCGTGGCTTAAACAAAAACTCCTCCACAGCGTCGTGTGCCGATTTTGTTTCTGCAATGCTCATGGAGGAGCGACTTGATGGGTCGAGACCAAATCTTGTTTCCAATCTTTGCATGACTTGGTAGGCAGTGTTTCGGACAGCGACTTCTGGGATCACTTGACGGTAACCTGACTCTGAGGTTTGGAACCAATTGAGTGGGCCGAGCTTGTTTAGGTATCGTGTCAGCTCCAGCCAGTCAGCATATGCTTGGCAATATACACCAAAGGTCGAAGAATCAATCGCACTCAGCAATTTCAACTCCATCAACAGGGGGGCAAGAGCATCCCAGACTCGTGATGCCTGACGACTCAACCCTATCGGACGTTTGGGTTTTCCCGTTGGCTCAGGAGTGTTGGGTCTCTTTCTGTCTTTTC
>TARA_R110000824_G_scaffold197409_11_pt1 | contig 18705 bp, 7 predicted proteins | sample TARA_R110000824 | Tara Oceans TARA_R110000824 (sample SAMEA4397747) | marine metagenome | biome: Polar Biome; feature: [MES] marine water layer (ENVO:01000295) within the mesopelagic zone...; material: water (ENVO:00002006), including particulate matter (ENVO:01000060) such...
TGTAAGTTGGTAACAACTGCGCATTTGAAGGTTTCTTCGCAAGCTCGTAACCTGAAGATCTTGACAATGAAGTATACCCACCATATTGCATTACATTATTCTGCAATATTCCTGGTCGTGTTTGAGCCGTTCCGGAAATTATTGGCCAATATTGCCAGGCAGTAGCAGAATCAGTAGTAGTGTCTTTCCCCTCATCAGAGCCAGACTTAATTCGCCCTGGAGAACCTGTTGCAAAGTGTATACGCGCATCTAATGGCCAACAACTACATGTAATGGTGAAATCAAATACAGTTTTTAAGCCTGTATTTAACATACTATCTGTTACATCAAGAAATGGATTATATCTATTTTGTCCAAAAGAGTCTCTGTCAGCCCTAGTTTCTTTCCAAAAACCATTTTCGAAATTAGTGCGCTGGCGTGTACCTGATAAATAAGTGTATTGCCCTCTTGGAAAAATAGTTTCTTTAATTTCTAAGGATTTAAATTCATTTATTGGGTTAAGATAGCCAGGTAGTTCGCCTTCAAGTAAATAATAATTTATAGAATCTAGCGTTTGCTGAGCGGTTGGCTTATTTCTCAAAGACAATATTTTTTGATCTAAGTCAAAACCATCCCCGATATGATCCGTGAAGTATGCAATATTATTTAAATATGTGTGATCAAGACTTATATCTTGCAATGAAGATTCAACATCTGCGCCGGTGACGAGATCTCGTTTTATCTTTAAATTATGGCGCAATGGCTTATATTTGCTTGTGATTGAAGGTTCAATTGCGGAAGTAATTTGTTGTGATTTTAGAATACTAGTTCCTCCATCAATCACAACATCTTTTGATTCCAAGTAGCTTAATCTACTTTCTTTTCTGTGGACACGCACAATTGGGTGATTATCTTTTCTATATAACTTCCAGTTAGCGCCTCCATATGTTCCTCCACGATTTAACAGTCTTGCATTTGTTTCAAGCGTATCTGGTATAGCTGGGGGGACGATGCTAGCGTTTAAATTGCCAGTAGTTAATAGGTTTGCAGAGGAGGTGATGTCTTCTATCACAAAAGTGTTCAAGCCAACATAATCAAGCAAGACATGTCCAGACCCAAAAGAGCCAGTATCACTAGAACTAGCAAATATAATGTCAGTAGAAGCATAACTAGCATTACTAAAGTCGGGCTTTTCAAACCCATAAAGCGCTGAACCTGTGTAAGAAGCCGTGACACTGCCGCTAATCCAAGCATATTGAATATCAGTTTGAGGAATTTGATGTTGAACAAACCAATTATCGAATGATGAAGTTGTATTAACAATCCCATTATGATTCGTCCCTGCATTTGAGTATTGTGGTTTATTTCTTCTATTTCTGTGAACCTTGTGAAAAGAACCAGTTCCGCTATAATCTGCAGTTGCAACGGTGCTATTCCCGCCAGGATATCCAGCACCTTTACCAAATCGTATAAAGTAAGAAGCAGTATTAAACGCATCACTAAAAAATCCAAATTGATTTGTATGATCTGAATACATGCGGTCCAACGGAATTCTAACATCTAAGTTTCGAAATGGCAATGCATTGTAAACGCTATATTCAGCTGCAGCTACGTCAAGCATTCCTTCACTCATTGTAGATGGATCACCAGGAGCAGAAAATCTATTAACAATAATTACATTATTGGTGCCGGTTAAATCTCTTCGCGGGAGGGCAAAATCAATAACACCAGAAAGAACATAACTAACTTGAGATGTTGTTGAAATAACCCCTTCAGATTCAGCAAGATATCTATTATTAAGAGAGCGGCCATTAGTCATGACAACTTCATATGCGTTCGTGTAGTTACCAATGGATGTATGCAGATCCTCAGTGGTGCCTGTGGTTTGTTGAATGTTCCTGATATTTACAGGGCGTTTTGCTTTTTCATCGCGATAAAAAACATAACGTGGCAAATGTGGATTAAAAGCGCCTGAAACATCTCGCACTGGTTCTGTAACCCAATATGATGCCTTATCAATAGCTCCGGTGGGATCAAAGAGCATTACTCTGTAACCCTCTGGTCTATTAGTAACATCGTCGCCGGGATCAAAACTAGTCCAAACGTGTCTATGTTGCCGCCCACCAACGTATTTTTCAGTAAATGGCCCCTGCGCTGGTACTTCTTTGCTATAGCCATATGTGTCATTGTGTGCATTAACAAAATCAAGATGTGGTAATCTCAAGTTTCGATTACGCTGACTGGCTGACATAGAAGAGCTTACTAACGTGTAAGGTGCGTATCTTTCGCCGGTGCCAATAACATTTCCCAATTGGTCTTTAATCCAAAAAGATGGGAAAGACTTATAAGTCAAATCTGATCGATCAGTACAACTAGCTGAGTACACGAGACTCGCGCTGGCGACTAAACTTAAACTTCCTGTTTGGTCGACATCACCGCCACCCGAACCGCCAGACGCGGAATGGAACTCTCTCGCCATTGGATTAAAATAATCTAAATTTTTATTTCTGGAGAAGTTTACGCCGCCATGGTACCCCCGAGCTTCTGAAACGCTCAATCGATATGGCTTAGCTAATCTTCTTAAAGCATATGTTGAGCCAGAATAAGAACCAGCAGTGCCACTAAAACTCTGATCTCCTGCATTATTATAATTGTTTAAAACCTCCAACATTGTGTTTCTATTGGAGTCTGCATTTGGATCCCCCGAAGGTATACCCACCGCTGGATCACCTGAAGAACTAGCTGCATCTCTTTCGGCTCTCTCTTTCCACCAAAGACAATTATTTTCTTCTGATCCAGTTATAGGAGCATGGCCGTACTTCCAATTATAAGTTAGCTCAGCTAAGCCTCGGATTCGACCCATGGGATCTGTTTGTTTAAATTCATATGTTGGAAATTTATGTCTGTACTTGTTTCTTTCCAACACGTGAGATTCAATAACATTTCTCAAGGGCCTCTCATCTAATCCAGTTGACATTGGTGCTATTTTTTGAATCATCGCGGCCACGGCAACATCAAACCATTTGAAGTATTCAATATATTTGTCAATGTCTGGTGGGTTCTTAATTCTATCAAAGAATAGTTGTCTTAACATTGACAATGCTTTATATTCATCGCGATATCTATCAACCGGGCGCCCAAACAAATCATTAAAGTCTTTTACGGTCGACATAAATTTCATCATTTCTTCAGAAATATTTTGATAAGGACTCTTTTCCACATAAAGATCAAAGTATGTCGGTCTTTTATCTCTAGTATAATAGACATCATCGTTACTCATCACAGTTATTGTGTCGTCACTTCCCATCACTTCTGGTAGATTAGGTTTAGCTGTGATGATATCTTCAATTTCATAAACATCTGCACTAGAAGCTTCAAATTCAATAGCTTTTCCAGTATATTGATTTTTAACTCTTGCGCCAAGCCAACCATATCTTGGAGTTTCTAACGGAGTAACAGATCCAGAAGTTAAGTCATCCACGATAAATTCACCATAAACATCAGAGCCAGTTACATTGGTAAAGTCCCAATGAAGTAATAAAGTCTCTTTGTTCGGAACATATGTGTGGTTAACAGACGTATTAAATAAATAAGCATTGTCCGCAGGTTTTGAAATACCATAGTTGCTTGGGTTGGAAGCGTGACTTCTAAGATCGCTCAAACTCAACTTGTTGAGCCAAACTCTAAAATTGTTGAACTTAATATCAGTTTGATCGATTACACTTCCAGTGAAATTTGTTCTATGAGCGCCAACAAACATTCTTTTCGAAGAAACTAAAAACTTTACAGCTTGCTCAGCGGTCATGCTACCAGTGACTGTAAATTCATGAACCGTAGTATCTAAAATATTATGTATTCCAGAGAACTCCACGGTAACAGTGCCGCCTGATGCCTCGGGCTCATTAAGAGATGGGCCAGTTCCACTAACTTGGTTAGCATTTGGATATTGCTCGGGGTATATGGAAACCAAGAAACTCCAATTTTTATCCGCATATACCTCATCAAACACGGATGAACTTAGTTCAGGTATAAAGCCATCAGCAGTGCCAGTAAGAACAAAATAAGCACTCTGCGTATATGTTTCAGGCTTAATCGCTTTTACCACAAAATTAGCATAATCATTTGCTGCCCAACTATCCGCAACTGCAGATGTATAAACCGCAGTGTGCATTCCAAACAAGCTAGCAGTTTGAATTAAAGGGTATTTGTTTCTAGTACTAGTATCATTTGGCCTGAAAGTGCTAAAATCTCCCTGATCGACTCTGTTTGGGAATATGATATTAGCTTCAACACTAAATGGTATATTGGCGCCTTCTTGAGTGCCCCAGTAATCTTGATGGTTTAAAGATGTAATTTCGCTGCCTGAAATAAAAGTTACAGCATTGGGATTGCTTGGAGTGCCATTACTGCCAGACCATTGATATATGGACGCCTCAGTGTTCTCAAGAGTGCTAAAATTGATTACCTTGTGTCTTTCAGCGACAGATCTATAATTGTCTTTTAGTGTGTATTCTACATTATTAGAGTATATATTAAATTTATAAAGCTCATCATCAACACCAAAGCAGCGTACTAGATTTCTAAATGACTTTTCAGTTCCTTTTGATTTATTGATATAAGTTAGGTTATTGTAAATGTTTTGATAAATTAAGTTTTTAATATCGTAAAACTTTTGAGTATATAAAGTGTTCTTATCCCTATTTTCCAATGCTTCTAGCGCGTCTAAACCAGAAAATATATCCGGACTAATAAACCCTTTCGATTCAAGCGCTCTGTCCATAAAAGGAATAGGCTTAGCTGCTACTGTGCCGCTCATTGCCGAACGATAGTCAGGCTGTGCTATACTAGATAAAGATTTAATTTGATTAGCTAAATCATCGAAATAACTACTAAACATCTGAGTTAAATTCCAAAGAGAATTGGAAATTATGCCTTCATTATCTGGATTGTTGGCATCATGCTCCTCTATCAACCATGACGGAAGGCTATAATACATGTTAGATGGGTTATTATAATCATACTCCTTGCCTTCTTTTCTCTTGGTAGACAAAAAGTCTTTAAATTCAGGGTGATCACGATAGACCATTGGATCTTTAAACTCAGATCCAGAAAAATTAGTAAGAGAGCATTCATTTATTGCTGAGCCGGTGGATCTAGAATAAGTCCCACCGCCTAAATTATATCCAGTCCAGGTACCATTGCTAACTCTTCCAGAATAATCCAGTACAACAGTGTCAATTGAAGAAGTTAACGTTATTCCTTCATTAAATTTAAAATATACACCTAAGTCTGTGTTTGCATCATCTGTATTTGTACCGCCGCCTACTTGATCAAACCAACGAGTTTGAATTTGTTCTGCAGATCTCCAAACTTTCCAATATCTAAACTCATCAATCGATCCAGAAAGCTTGCCCCAGCCTTTTTGAGCTTGTGGTACACCAGCCTGCGTACCAGATGGGAATGTAGCCAATGCACCAATTGTTCCAACAATAGTTCCGCTAACATAATTAATGGGCTGGCTTCTAGATACACGGTCATTGTGCGCGCCATCAACAAACAAATCAACAAGAACATTACTTCCGCTGTTTTTAAATCTGAATGCGTAATGATGCCAGCTATCATCTGCAATTGATGATGTTGTAACACTCGCGCCAATATTGTAATTTTGTATGCCATCTGAACCAGACATATATGTTACGTAAAACGGCGACGTATCACCAGTTGCAACACCATGACCTGACATTTCAATTCTTAAGCGCCCATAATCATCACTTGAAGAAATGGAAGATGTAGTATGTGCATCGAATATTACTTCTTTATTTGTTGCATCAGGATCGAATGCAGCCTTTTTCAGCCAAAATTCAACCGTATTTCCATCAGTGCCGCCGATTTTAAGATTACATTCTCTATTTTTTGAATATTTGTATATATTTGCATCTTCTCGATATTTAGCCTCACCAGAATCAGGGTCAATATAAACAGTTTTACCAGTTCCAGCATGTGGCCCGCCATTGACAAAAACATATTCATAGGATGCTGTGCCTGCAGCGCCATAATTTAAAGAAGTGTCTGTTGCTGTTAAGCTGCTTGTTGAAAATACGGCGTATCCAGTGGATCTGGGGTACCCTTTATCGAAAAGGTAAAGATCTAAATGAGAAGAAGAAAACTCCCAAAGCACTTTTTCTTTTTTTGAACCGTCGTACGGATACGTATTTAAAATATAATTTATTGAATCATAATAATATTTTTCGGCGGATCCGAACCGGGCAAAATTCTTAGGCTCGGAATAATCGACTAAAGGCACAAACCTTTCTTTGTTCTTTAAGTAAATTTCAATATATTCAGCAGATTCAATATTTCCCGTTAAATTATTGAGCGACTTTGCTGAAAGATACTGGGCATTTGCTTCTTTGAATAAATCTTTTAAAGACATATATTACTCTACTCTAAATTTAAATTTTTCTGGTTGCTCAACATAGCTGCCATTTATAACATAAGAAAGGCTTATTTCATAAATTTCATCAGAGTCAAGCAAATTCATTTTTAAGTCAAAATAACTTCCACTAGCATCGTATGATAACATTGTGTGATTCATGGTGCCAGTGCCCAAAGGTATCACCTCTAAATTATCCGACACTCTAGTAATTTTAAAGTAAGAATCTTCAATTATTGAATATTCTATATCTTTAGATGCTATGTTATAAATAGTTGGAGACCAATCTTTTTTTCGAGTATATAATCTAAATCTAGCCTCTTCATTTCTAGAATAAACTGATCTAATATTAGTAATTTTTGAAACATAACTTTGATCAAAATTATAATCCGCACTGTCAAAGGTTTTAACAGGAAAGCCAGAGCCGGTGTGATATTCAACGCCACCGCTGTGCCACACATCAAAAATCGTACCAGTAATCCCAGAAGAAGTATAGGCAAAAGAACACGAATAAATTCCAGTCTCAACATATGAAGCAGTTGTGTTTATATCAGAAGCTGCAACTGTTCCACCTCCAACAGCGAGGCCAAGCTTGCTACCCGAAGGCAATGTATTGGCTAAATTGCCACTGTATATACTAACAAGCATGCCATCAGTTCCAATTCCAGGGATATTTGTTAGATTCCCTCTGACAACGTTATAAAGATACAATTTCATTAAATTATCTGCGGCTGGCACCAGCGAAGAGCTTAAATAAAAGCTTTTTCTGTTATCTTTTTTGCTACTATCCCACCTTGCTTCAAGAATTGGTCTTTTGTGAAAATATTGTGAACCTCGGGCAAAAAACATCTTAGTGTAATAAGAATCAGTCGAAGACTCAAGAGTGCTTGTTAATTGAAGTCCAAAGCCATAATTGGTTAATGTGCTTGCAAGCCAATCCTCAACCAAGTGACTAACATCCAATTCTAAGTTTTCGAAACCCGAATCAAATGATTGAGAAAAAGTATATTCTAATTGCGCAGAATCAGAACCTGTGGTATAATCGCCACCATCAGTAGTCCATCTAACGACGCTCCCATCGTCACTAGCTGTTAGCCAGTTCGATGCATCAATATCAGTGTAGTCTTCCATGTCCAGGCCAAGGCCCTCATCCCAAGATCGAGATACTGCACTTGCGACAAGAGTAAAGTCTTTTGGAGTTGTTTGAGTGTGTTCCGCATCATACATTGTCAAAATGAAGTCTACACTACCAGATGCCGGAATGACTCCATCGGTTCTATCTGAAGCGATATCCGTTGTGTTGAACTGAATCAGAATTCTAGAATTTTCCGATGAAGATGAATTAGCTTGGCCATAAATATGAAATATTTCTAATATGTCAGATTGACCCATATTCCCGCTAATACCGCGTGTACTTAAATTAGACTTATAAGCGTTTGTTATTGTATTGTCTTTTGTAGCATAATATCTTTTAATACCCATTATACTACGGTTCCTATAATATCTGCGTTTGGAAACTTAACATTAAAAATAGAATCTTGAGGGCAAAATATTTTTCTACCATCAGCGCTTTTATTTGCTTCAATATCAAAATTAGAATCGGCGTAATCGCCTCCTGATTTTACGCTAACTTCAACATCAATTGCATCCAAAACAGCTGCTGAGTTTTTCAAGACTGAATATATATCTGTAATTTTAAAGGGTTCTCCAATTTCGTAGCCAACTCTATTATTGAAAAAACTAACTATATCTTTTTTTGCTGTGTCTAATGCGTTGTATTTATTAACATTTGCATATGCTGCAATTTTAAATTTAATTTGTAAATTGATAACATTGGCATCCAAAATATCTATTGTATCATTAAGCATTTTCAGTCTCATGAGCCAAGTTTTTAAATTGGTTTTTATCGTAGTATTTGCTTTTACTAATTGGCCAAGAGAGTTTTTAGACATTATATACATATTAATATTTCTTTGATTAAAACTATCAGCGTCCTGCAGCACATTAACCTTCTGAATTGTTCCAAAATTGGCCGGCATGCTATAAGCTGCGGCGATAAAATCATCTTTGGTCACCATACGATTTTGCATCGAATAGGCCCCAAAAGCTCTCATTTTTATCTCATCAGCTGAGGGGAGTGGATTGCTGCCCACAAATGCTTCTTCATTCGTTACTTCCAAGCTAGCGCGAACTGTTGCAACGGAATTAGCATTCAAAGTCGTCTCGCTTGGAAATTCAAATGATGGGTCAGCTACGTGTATGATTGTGTTAATGGAAGCATTTGTATCCAAAGTTGAATTAACTCTATATGTAATATTCAACACCGTGTTGCTAGGCACCACTCCAAGTTTATCAGTTTTCAATAATATTGCCGGGTCAAAAGAATCATCGGTTATATATTGTTTACCATGTTGTTCAATCATAACATTACTTGGATCTAATACTTTTTCTTTATCCTCGTTTGTCCCAAAGCCAAATTGTAATAGAACTTGGCCCTTTTCTTTAATAACAGTATATCTTCTAGGTACTGATATTGGTTTTAATATATTAGTAACCGTTGTACTATCATCTCCACGATTAATTAACGGAACATATATTGTATTCTGTGTTAAATTATCTACTTCATAATAAGGATTACCAGCTGAATCGACCACGGATACAATTTCTGTAATGTTATTTCCGGTCACCTTTACTTGTCTAAATCTTATATAATCTCCCAAAATCACATTTTTTACAGCTAATTCGCCAGAAACAGCTTGACCTCGGGCACGAACAGCATATGTTAATGGTGCGCCTGTTGTTGTGTCCACTTCGCCAACCACGACTTCATTGGCCGTTTGATCTTTAAAATTAACATCTTCAACTAAAGTAAATGTTTTACCAGTGTTTGTTTTAAGCTTGCTTCCTCTCTTCAAAATAGGAGCATAATCAAAATCTGGTGCGCCATTTGAAGATGGAACTAAGACGAAAAAGGTTAATATACCATATGATGAAGGTGAAAGATTGGCTTTGTAACCAAATTGCCTAGCTAATTTTAAAACATTATCATATTCCATGGCAGTTGACAAGAAAGATTCATTAACTTGATAATCCAAATAAAAGGATAAAATATCACCAACGTAAGCTACTGTATCCATCATCAAAGAGCCGAAAGAGTTTGCTGAAAAATCTCTAAACTTTTCTGGATAGTATCTCCTAGCATAATTTACTAAATCATTTTTAATAGTAGCAAATTCTCTACTTGTGTAATTGATCGCTGGTTTCTTTTCTGCCATTATTAACAAACCCTCACATTATAATATTTTTGTTTCTACTAAGTTTAACGTGTCTTCTAAGTCGGTTCCATTAATTAAATAAATAAACTCCACCGAAAGTATATGCTTTTGGCCCATTTGGGCTAGCATTCGATTAGTTCCTTTATTGACCTCCAGAGAGACTATCGATATGTCTCTTAAAAAAAGTGAAACTTGCTCTCTTATTCTTTCTATAACTTGAAATTCTGGACTATTTTCAAACAAATAATGTCTCAAGCCAACACCATAATTTGGCAACATTATTCTTTCGCCAGGCGCTGTCAACATTAGCATTTTTACTTTTTGTCGCATATTATCTTTTACGGTTTTATTTAAACTGTAAAAGCCATAATAATTATCTCTGCGTAATGGTAAACTTGCATCTAAACCTATAGCCATAATAACAATCCTTGTTATAAGTAGTTTTATCTAAGAATTACTATCATCTGGACAGTCAATGTCTTCTAATAATTTAGACCCGGTGTCGGCGGTGGCATTTGAGCCTCCTTCGTCATCCGAGCCATCTAATATTTTAGCTATAATTCCAATCGGAGTTAAAGGACCAGGAAAAAACCAAGGAGTTTTCCAAGTTGGATCCGTGGTATTAGCTAAAGATTTGATTAATGCCTCTAAAATGACCGTAACCCAATTAATGTCAACACCGCTGGCCATTGCGCTTTGTGTATCAAAACTTGATTTTTGATAAAAATCAGGATCTAAATCTCTATTAGCAACTGTCAAAAAGGTATCCAATGCTGCTTGAATCGCGTCTAAAGTTCCATCAAACATACTTTGTATTTGAGGATATTTCTTTTCAATAAGCTCGGCTACCAATATTGATAAAAAGGAAAGTAAGCTTTTGTATTCAATTAACTCAATAAAATTTTCAAATCTTGAATCATCTGAAATAGTATTGCGATCGGTTAGCCATTTATTGGTGCCAATAAATTGTAACTTTAATTGTGATAATGTTTTATTTTTTGTTTGATCCGCATGAGGAACCGATTCTTGAGATGTTTTGTTGTCATAAAAAATCAACAATGGTAATTTAAAATAAACCAAATCACTGTTTTCCTCTCTCAGGAAATATTTTTTGTCCAACACGGCCTTATAAAAAAATGAATTATACAAGTCTGGCGAAGTGGCGCTTTTAATATCATTAAATTTTTGCTCCATAATAGGAGAATTCACAGGAATTAACAGGTTTAAGCTCATGTAATAATTCAATCTTTTAAAAAATCGATTAGGTTCATTAAATAGCTTTTCTAACAACTGTTTTTTATTTCCGCTTATTGCGCCAGAATCTGTTTTCCAAAGATCTTCTAATCCGGATTTAAAATTTTTAACAGCGTCAATTATTTTTCCGCCGTTAGTTAAGGATATTTTTCCCTCTTGCTGGAGGTCGAGCAGTGTTTGAATTTGGAACTTTGCAAGTTCATTAAAATTTATACCCCATGGGATTAAACCAGCTGATGTTCCAAAAACATAACGAAAGTTTCCCTCTTCAGAATACAAAGCGTTTACAAGGTCATTTGCAGCTGCAGACGTAAGCCCGCTTTGCATTACATTATAATCTTCAATATTGAAGGCTCCCTCATCATCTTCAAATTTATGAAGCACTTCAAATCCTTTTTCTATGAAAAAACCACCATTTTTAAGTCGGTTGTATTTCGAGTAATATCCATCTGGTATAATGCTGACTTTATCTTCTAAATCAAATTCTATAATATCTGGGGGGTTCAAAAACAACACTCCTGAGTTGGCGCCGCCCAAATCTTCATTTGTTCTTGCTAAAATATTCCGCAGTACTTCTTCGGATCCTTGATCATCTGTAGTAATCTCCGTTTGCAATACGCCGAATTGATCTAATACATCCTTGTTTTTGTCATAAAACATTTTTTGAACACTTGTAAATTGTCTTTTGACGATATCTAACATTGTTAGCTGAATAACTTCATTATCACCATAATCTCCTCTATTTTTGTTTTGTTTGGCTGCGTATATTGGAGCAGAATAATTAAAGATATAATTCTTAAACGTAAGATCCGAAGACGAACTAAGCTTTTTAACGATCTGGTCTATTATATATTGATAATAAAAAGATTCATCTAGATTGTTTTTCGGGATCAAAGAATCGATTCCAAAAGAAGAAAAAACTAACAAGCTTCTTAAAAACTCTCGAATCACCACTGTTTTAATTGCTAACTCAACAAAAGCATTAATTTGTGCAATTTCTTGAGCAGTGGGAGCGCTTGAAATGTCTACTCGGCATTGTAACAATTTAGAATTATTAGATATATCATCTAAAATCTCTTGATAATAAAGCAAGGAATCATCACATATGTTTTTCTTGACCAATTCTATCTTGTCAAAATTTTTCTTTGCAAAGAGATTCTTTGTAGTTATGTATTCGGCATGCTCTTTGATTATTTGTTCCAAAACCAAACCATAAAAATCCATCCCATTTGTGCCCAACAAGGCTATGGCGCCCACAGCAAAACTATAAAGATCTGTGTTTTCGGGACCAATGGTGTTCATTAGCTCTAATATTATCTTTCCAGGTGTTTTACTAAATTGAACTTGCTTATCATAACTTTGAACATTGGAAGATGCACCGCCACCAAATTCCAATCTAGAAGTAGTCCCAGGGACTCCGTTTTGTGTGTCCTCCCCAAAATTAATTTTTAAATTAATAACATCGTCTCCATCAACAGTGTTGTCAGTGGATATTTGAAGAAAATCAGCGTCCGTCTCTGAAGTTACTTTGATGCCCAAATTAGCATTAACCAATGCTGAATATACACCTGGGGCTACAATTTTACCTGCAGAAACAATAGAATTTAGCGCGGCTATATCTTTTGTGGGCATCGCCTCACCGGCGCCGGCCGCGCCACCGCTTTTCAAACCATATAATTTAGCCATGGCGCCGGCAACTTGTTTACTAGCTGCTAGCACTCTTCCTTGTGTTCCCCCGGTTGTTAATATGGGTTTATAAAAACCTATATCTTTTTCAAAAGCAGATTGAATCCCTGTCATTATGTTATTTAAAATTTTATTATTCAAATATTCTTCGCTTGGGTGCAATTGAGATTCAAATACTGGGGGTTTTTCATTGTTTGCGGAATCTGGGCCACAAAAGATTGGAGGCAATTTAGGATCTTTTAATTTAGAAAGTGCATCCATAATGCCCTTATTAAGTCTATTTTCTTGGTTAAGTAAATCTTGTATTGCTGCATCGGATGCTTTCTTTTTTAAATCGTCGATTAAAGCTTTATTAGAGGTAGGCCCGCAAAGGTCCGACAATAGCTTCTTAGTGTTTTCTAGTTTCTTTAACTTGTTAACACAATGTGCTTTGCTTGTTTTCTTGCCCAAAATAGAAAAGAATTGCTTTAATCTTCCTTTGTTTCGCAATGCCTCTTTAAGAGGTTTAAACTTTTCTAAAGACAAAAGACCAACCCAAACTTTGTCTATTATGTAATCTAGATTAGCCGTGGTCCTGCTTTCGTTCAAGCTCAATAAAACACAAATCTCAGATAAAGTTAGTAAATTCCCCAATTCGCTTAAAAAGTCTTTAATCAAGTCTGAAGAAACACCGGTAAAACCAGAAAGATCATCATATACAGCAGGATCCATCACTGCTTCGTCAACCGTATTTGTATCAAACGGGAAAACAGGAACAGGGGCTCCTGGGTAATTTGGTAATTTATTAACGTCGGTATCTAAATTCGCAAAATCTGATTTACTAGATCCCTCACATAATAGCGCTATTTCCTCTAACAACAGTGTTATACTTTTTAAAACAAGATCGTGTACCAAATTAGATATTAAATTTTTTATCATTTCGGACCAGTCACCAGTAAAAGTTGTTATTTTGTATTTTCCCAATTGCCCCTTAAATATATCAAAAATTGGCACAGCTGGGTTTTCAATTTTGGGAAATTCTGGAAATTCTGGATCTAAAGGAAAGCTAGCTTTAGCTAGCGCTTCAAGCATTTTATATGCAGCCGGAATCGCGGCAAATACCGCAGCACAAATAAGATCTCTTGCTTCTAAATCAACTCTAAATATATTTTGGATGCTATTTCGAAGCGCTTTTTTAGTAGCACTCTCATCGTCGGCTTCTTCACCCAATATAACATTAGCTGTAAATTCGCCTGGGTATTTTTTAATTTTTTCAATTAATTTAGCCCCAGGAGAATTTGGATCTTTAGTTGCTATTTCTTCAAAGTATCCCAAAAGATCATCCAATTGTTCAAAGCTTAACTCCCCCAAAATAGCTTCACAAACCATTGCTTCAAGGTTGATTTCTGGCATATGCTTCATTAAACACGTTGCTGCGGTTGAAATGATGGAATCAACTGGGATGGACCGGATTATGTTTTCATATAACTCTTCAAGCGACTTTAAATTTTTTGCTCTTTGCATCGCATCTAAAAACGCAGCATCGCCAACTTGATTAACACTTTGTAATACCTCTTGGTGAATAGCGTTTTTTTGCTCGTTTGTTAGCATTTCCGTTGCCAAATCGCTTCCTGCTTTATAAACTGCTTCTCCATCATTTTGAACTGCAGTGGCTTCAGCTGAGGCGGGAAGCTTCTGTGGGATCGGTCTAATAAATTTATTAACAAATTCATCAACATCCACACTGGCTGGGTTTGTTTTTGAAAGGCAATATGCGCGGAGAGACTCAGCGTTAAAAATAAGATGTCTTACTTCGTCCCCATAATTTTCATTGACCTGATCAGCATTTATTAATGTCTCAGAGATAGTCTGCATATCAGCTGGATTTGTCGGGGGAGTGCCCCACTCAAGATAAGCCATCACCCGAACAAGATCAACTTCTTGATCAAAAGCAAATTCCACCCTTTCTAATGGCACCATGGTTGTTTCCGAGGGAGGAGGTTTGTCTTCTTCTAAAGCTGCATATTTATCCCATAGGTCATATCTCACTTGTGATGGCGCTATTGAGCCATAAAATTTATCATAAAGATTGCCATGAAGAGATCTTAATTCACCGCTTAATATTTCAAAATTAATATCATATTTTTCTTCTAAAGCTTTATTTTTTTCATTTACAATTTTTAAAATATTTTCAGCCAATAGCATTGTATTTGAATTATTATGATGAGACATGAATTCAAACGCTTTGTATCTTTTGAATTCCACACCAGCCCATTTAGCAGCATCAGCTGCAGCTGCAATTTGTTTTTGGGCTTCACTCGCTGCTTCTTTCTCTTTAACTCCATAAGAAAATAATACTTGAAATGAGATTAAAGACCCCGCATTGGGATTGCCTGTGTCAATGTGAAAATTATAAGGCACATAAGCATTTTGCAGCAACGCAGTCAAATAATTGGCAGGATTATCTGTTAATTTATCACCAAGATTTGTAAGATTTTTAGATAATATCTTAGAGGCTTCTGTCTTTAACATATTAACGAAGCCTACATCTTTAAATTTTTCTGGATCAAATTGATCACTTATTTCAGATATCGGCTTTTTAACAATAACCTGATAGTATATTCTTGGTGTAACTCCCACCGCTTCTGCTGCTTGTGGATCCACTAACCAATAAGTTGATTTATCTTCTTCATCAGAAGGTAATGGAAGATCTACATTTTTATTATCGTCACCAGCGGCCATCCAAATTCCAACCATGGTATCATAATCTATTTGAAAGAAATCTGGTTTAGTATACCATCTAAATGTTTTACTCATAATAATTTCCAGTTTATTAGCTAGTGGTAACGTTGTTGCTGCTTGGATCTCTAGTTCCAAAAACTTCTGTTCCATCCATCTCAGTCAAGGAAAGCTTTAATTTCTGCATTATTCCATCGTGTTTAGTAAGTTGCTGCAGCGCTGCGGATTTTATTCCTGCTTGCAGCACTTCAGGGCTAAATAGAACATTGCCACCGTTTATTGCCATTGGATTCCCAGAAGACATTCCACCTAAAAACATTTGAACAGGTGCAGGATGTTGATGATTCATTATGACACTATTGTATTCCATTTGCGATGTTAAAAAGACATCTAATACTGAATTTAAATCATTTATAGCTTTTATAATATCTTTTAATAACAACTTTAAAACATTAGCTTTGACAACTGGTTGCTGATCGGAATCGTCATTTCCAGCAATAAAATCAATCCCTGGAACTGAAACAATAGAAGCGCCTTGAGAATTCTTGCTATCTACTTTTGTTATAATTTTAACGCCTTCTCTTCCAATAATCCTAATAGAATCCGATTTAATAGCAATTGCAGCTTTTGAGGTTGATTGACCAATAAAGCCATTAGCTAAATTAAAATTTTTATCAATATCACTCTTTTGGCTTATATATATGCGAGATGCATCAAGGGCCAAGTTGTTATCTACACTTAGCATATCAGATCTTAAAGATTGCTCATTGATTATCGAAGTCTGTATATTACTAGACATTCTCCCCACAACAATATCAATCGAGCCAGCACCAGTTTCATTTCCATAACCACTGCCCACTTCGCCTGGTCGATCCCGACCTAATACCACCCACGTATTATTTGCACCACGAATGACCTTTTCGCTATTTCTTTTATTAAAATTCGGAATCGGTTCAATAAGGTTATCACCTTGTACGCCCTTTGCGCCAATTGATAATTCACGAGGAGCATAATTTAAATTTCTTATTGTCTCGTTAGATAACCCTGTTGTCTCATATGCTGATCGTAACATTGTTAATTTTCCTTAATAGCTGGTGGTTCTTTTGGGATCCCACTCTTTTGGAATTGGTTTCCCATTATTCACAGCGTAGTTATCGCCACGGTCGCTTAAGCCATGATGAGACTGAGCCCAAACACCAACTCCCTTCCATATTATCTCGCCGGGACAACTACGTCTAGATCTAGACGTCTGTCTATGAGCATTAATCCAAACAATTTTTCCACCATTGGATCTCACTTCAGCAATAATAAAATCAATCAGTTTGCGTCCAGCATCTATCTGAGCTTCAGATTTTTCCATTGGCGTTTTTCGTTCGTCTGAGATGTGCCTACGCCTTCCTGTTTTTGGGTGTCTTGAGCTAGGAACCCAATGTGTTCTTGGGTTGCCGTCTATTCCAGCAAAATGGCCATCAAATTCAATTCCAATGCCATAGTTATTGAAATGTTGAGCTTGAGATTGCTTATGTGGAATATCCTCAATATATATAATCTTGCCCTGTCTTGTTACACCAAAATGAACATTAATATTTTTATATCGGCTTGGTCTTTCTCCCATGTTACATCCAGTTTGATGCAGTGTGACCTGTTTAATAGCCGCCCAAGGCCGGCGTGGCTTGTGGGGTTTTGTTCGTTGCCCACGAATATCGATTATGCCATATTGCCTTCCAAGTGCTGAAAGTGGCCCTGCCGGGGCGCATGTAGCAGAATAACGGGCTCGTCGTGCAGAGCGGGATTCAGTTGGTGGAGTGCCAGGAGTTTCTCCGCTAACCGTTGATTGAGTTGGTTCTTCTGGGCCTGACGTGCTTACAAGCGGCTCAGGCGGGGATGAAGTCGCTTCAGGTGGGGTTGATTGCGCTGGCGAGGAAGAGATTTCACCCCAAACCACCGGTGGGCTAGAACTAGTTGGTCTTGTTGAATTGTTACTAGAGTTCGCTGTTCCGCAATATCCATAACTCCTTCTGGGACCGCCTCCACCTCCTCCTCGTCTTTGCCCACCTCCACCTGGGCCGATTGCACCAGCTGCTGCGCCTCCTACCAAAGGATGCTCAAATATACCCTCAGTTCTAGAAGCCGGATCATTAAATGAAACTAAAACATTATCACCATATTTTGGTATTTCGCCGCTGTACACGTATGATTTAAATATGCCACCGTTGCTAGCTATTTTGTGTATGGCAGCGAAATCATTTTCTTTTGGAAATGAAAATGACTGAAGCTCTTCTACGTAAACCACAGCAACAAACAATTCCATTTTTTGAGTGGATTCTCCCGAAGCTCTCTTAAGCGCGGCCATGACTCCATCCCACATGCTGTCGCCTTCTTTTCCTGCGGAACCGTTCGCATATAATTGAGCTATAAAGCGGCCATAAAACTTCTTTCTAGTTCTGAAAACATTTGGAGTAGCGCGCGCAGCTGCTGTGTTTTTAATAAATGAGATTGGATTATCATACAAAGAATCATATAGTATCGTATCGTCAGATATATCTAAAATATTTTTTAATACAAACTCGCTGGGGGGTGTGGGAGTAGTAGTAGGTGTAGGGGTTTCAGTAGTTTCTTGTGTTGCATCAGCCATTTATTGCTTTTCTCCTTGAATAACATCAAAAAGCTCTTTTTTGTCATCTTCAGTTAGACTTGCAGAAGTTTCGCTTTTTTTAGATAATATGGAAGTCAATTTAACTAATTGTTCATTAGAACGTTGCAGGGTTTCTACGTACTTGGCTGCAATAAATCCTAAATCTTTATGAGATTGTGAATCGTTTGATTTGTTGATTTCTATGAATATTTTTGTTAAAAGCGTAGAAGTGATATCTCTATCATCTCTGATATTACCAATTGCTTCTTGGATATATCTTTCTAAATTGTTTATTGTTCGTCCCATTCTTTTTTAAACTCTGCGTATCTCTTTCTTATTTTGTTTAAAGAACTCACAACTTGTTTTGTGTTCAAGCCTGTGATCTCTCTAATGTATAAGTAAATAGCTTTTTTATTAAAAATTTCTATTTTCTCCGACTCAGCAAAGAGTATTTCTATTGCCTGCACTGTCTTTTTTTCGTTAGGACGAAGTGGCATCTGCTTCCAAGTATCTATTTCTTCTTTCAAATGAAGAAAAAACTCATATTTTGATCGATCACTTATATACGTATTATGTATAACCAATTGCTGCATTGTGGGGGCTGTTCTACTTGCTCCAGAAGTGGAAGAAAAATAATAGTCATCTAAATGTATTTCGCGTTTAGCCTTTTTAGAAGTTTTTTTAACCTCTGCAATAAACCAATTCTTAGAAATAACACTAAAATA
>TARA_R110000824_G_scaffold241968_1_pt1 | contig 18705 bp, 26 predicted proteins | sample TARA_R110000824 | Tara Oceans TARA_R110000824 (sample SAMEA4397747) | marine metagenome | biome: Polar Biome; feature: [MES] marine water layer (ENVO:01000295) within the mesopelagic zone...; material: water (ENVO:00002006), including particulate matter (ENVO:01000060) such...
AAAAGGGCCACGCCAGAAGCTGCCCCCCTGCCTTGCTGGAATGATGTGGTCACATACAGTAGCGAGCCTATCACAGCTAACACACACAGGGTTGTAAGCCAAGAATGCAGCACGGAGCTTTCTCCATTGTCTGGTGTTATATCTTTTCTCATGATACTTTCTGCCCTTGTGGGGTTTTACGTCGGTGTGGTACCTGTTGCTTCCTCTCGGTTCTGGTTTTGAGGCCATATCTGTTAGTGCTTGTTTGTCTATATATTTCCCTAGCCATAGAATGAAGCCAGGTCTTTCTTGTTACTGTCATGGATGTACAGGATACGTACACATCATCTCCATTGTGGTAGCTGTACTCTACACGCTTCAGCTTTGCATACTCCTCAATGTTATGAGCTATCTCTTCTCGTTCTGCCTTAGTGTATGCAGCGCTTATATCTAAAGTGTTAGCTATGTTTGTTGATTTGCTCATCTCGTTTCTTATTGTAGTATTGCGTTAGTTGTATCAGCTCTTCGTTAGTATACTTCCTTGATAAGTTGGTGCGCTCTAGTAGTTGCTTTGTCGTGCCTTCTCCGTGCTTCTTATCTATATACCAACTCATGATTACTTGTCTGCCCTGGTCACCTATATTGCATCCGTAGCATTGGCCAGCACAGTTACTCTCTACCCATCGAGTGCTATAGTGGCGCCTAGAGAATAAGTGGCCGCACTGCATCTGCTTAACATGCTTCTTTGTATCACATGTGCAACACTTGACTAAGCCATCTTGATCAGCATCACGCCAGCGTATGTACTGACTGAATGCAGCATCGAGCTTACGTACTAGGGTTTTTCTGCTTACTTTCTTCTTTGGCTTTTTCAATTTGGTTTAGATCTTCTGCTGTTAAGTGAACGTGTCCGCCTAGCTCCTCTAGTGAGCGCTGTGGTGGATCTATGTGTATTGCTTCTGCTAGCCTAGCCCAATCAATATGAGCTGTGTGATATGGTAGCTGTTTTTCTTGCTCTTTATGGTGGCGTTCCCTAAGTATTACCGTATTGTCTAGCTCATATTTATGGAGGCACTTAATAAGGCTATTTGTAGTAAGGTTGCCAAATAGCTCATATTTACCCTGTCGTATGTGTTTAAAGCATACTAGTACCTCCTCAATCTTTAGGCTAGGGAATACTTCTATTATATCCTCAACAGCATCTTGTAAATCCTCTTGGCTCTGAAAAGACCGTGTAGCATTTACTGACCTAACTAGGCGCTCTAGCTCTGCTAGTAGAATAGTTCTAGTATCTCCCTTGCTTGTAATATTAGCTGACTGCAATACAATGCCGTTATTAAAAGCTGATTTAGGGGTGTTTTCTCTAGCTACTAATCTGCTATTCTCCATAAGCCCATTTAAATGCTTTGTCAGCATCAAGCGCTTTTCTGTTTGTTTTTGCTCCTTTAATTGAAAAGAGGCCTGCCCATCCTTGGGTAATACTTTGCTCGATAATTTTAATGGCTGTTGCTTCATCATTGTTTGAGATTTTTTGTAGGTTGTGTAATTGTGCTTGCTCTCCACGTTGTGTATATTTCTTTAGTTTTTTTTCTTTTCGCTCCTGTAGCCATATCATCCATGTTTTAATAAATATTTCTGACTCGTATGGATATAATATCTCAACCCCCTTACTAACTTGTTTTTTATCTTGTATACTCTCTTGTATACTAGTTGGACAATTTGTCGTGGCAGCTTCGCCATTTTGTCTAGGCAGCTTCGCCATTTTGTCTATGCTGGATAGACATATTGTCCGTGAACGTCCATTAAACCCTTTAGTAATTAGGCCCTCATTTTCTAGCTTTTGGATAGAGCGTTGCACTGTTCTAGAGCTGGCCCCTATTTCCTTAGCTATTGTTTCATTTGCTTTGAAGTATTCGCCTTTGTTAGAGCATAGATTAACTATGTCCGCATAGACTAGTTTATCCGTAGGCGTTAGGCCTTCAGCTAAATAAATATCTTTGGGAATCCATACCCCTGTGAACGCTTTACTCATTTAACATCTCCTCCTGGTATAGTATTTCTCCTATTAATTCTAGCTTAGTAGTATTAGCTGTTTTAGCTACTGCATCTGCATAACGTATCATGCGCCTAGGATCTTCATAAATCCATCTACATACTGTACGCCTATCTACTCCTAGCTCATCAGCGCATGCCTGCTGACTACCATAAACACGGTGTATATATTCTTTTAATCCGTTGCTCATTTGTACCAGTTTGGTAGCTCTAAGAGCATGGGTGTATCAAGTGGCTCAAGGAAATCATAGCTTTTCGGCATAGTTTCACCATCCCACGACCTGTACCAGTCTTTAAATAATCCTACCTCGACGCGCGCTCTATTAAATCCATCTAGAGCCATCTCCGCGCTCATCTCATAAACTATTACGCCGTAGGGGGCGTTAGGGTCGCAAGTAATTAAATAATGCTTTATATGGGCCTCAGAATTAAACTCTGAATGTGCGTATAGTGCTAGCTGCATATTGTACAGATTATCTAGCACCCAGCGCTGTATTTTTCTAGGCTCGTTATCTGTAATTTTTAGGTCTGCTATATAGTCTTTTCCTATTACATCAGCATAGCCGTGGAACTTAACTCCGTCAAGGCTAAACTCTATGTGCTTTTCTACTGCTGTAGCCTCTGAGATAAGTTTATTTGCTAGCGGGTGAGCCATAACAGCCTCAGCTAGGTTAAGAGCTTCGTTGTACTCTTTGCGAGTAAATACGCTATTTTCTCCATGCTCTGCTACAGCTTCCTTAAATTGCTTATTAGCTCTTGTCTGTACGTCTATTACTAATATTTCTAGTTGCTTCTCTGGCTCTAACGTAAGTAGGTGAGCTAACCAGCCGCGACGCATGGGTGCGCTTTGCTTAAATTTTCTTTTCTTGTAGTACACAAAATGCGCTGGGCTTTTGCCGAATGCTTTTAATGCACTAAATGAGAGCCGTATATCATCGATTTTCATGATGCTACTGCTGGGCTAAATGGGTTGCCCCCCTCAACAAATAACTGCTCAAGATCTACCTTGTCATTAAACTTCTGAGCTAGCTCTAGTATGTCTAAATCTAGTGCCTCCTTGCTTTCTACTCTTACGTAATATTTAGTATCTAAGCCTGCACCCTTACGAGTTATTTTTAGATCGTATGTCATAGGATCGCCTTCGACCTCGCTTAGGTTGGCTAGCTCCTGTAATATGCTACGAGTAGAGCATGAATAAATCTTGAATCTACTATCTTCATGATGCCAAACATTAAAGGCAGCAAAGGGCCTTACTTTATCCTCTGATTTGTACGCCTTTTTAGGCATCTCCCCATCGAAGGGCCAGCGTAGTGGCTTGTTATCCATAAAAGTTTGTAATCCTTCTACAGCTTTGGATATGATTCTAATAGTAGCTGATTCGTTTGGCTGCAATTTTAGGTATTGTGAGCTTGCTGCCTCGCGCTCATAGTTGTTTTGTAAAAAAGTCATTTTGTAGGGGTTATTTGTTTAGCAAAAAATTCAAATGCTCTTGGATTGGCTTGAAGCTTTTTAAGCTTTTAATAATAGAGCCGTTAAACCATAATTGAAATTTACCTTTATGAAATGATAACTCTATAAAGTCATCTTGTAAATTGCTAAACTCTAGCATTTCGCCTTGTAATAATTGCTTTTTCATTTTGTAGGGGTTATTTGTTTTCTTCTTTTTTAATTAAAATTTCAATCTCTTTCTTTTTCTCTCTTATTTCAGCTTCAAGCTCTGCAAGCTCACGCATTTTTTTAATTAGCTCTTTCATTTTGTAGGGGTTTAAGAATTGTGGTAGTTATACATTGCCCAAGTCATTTTAACCGCTTCGGCTTCGTAGTAAGAGTTAGCAGCACGTTCAACAGCTTCGGCTTCTGATTCCCAGAAAATTATATCTGGTTCAAATCCTTGTGTTTTTACGTGATAACCTTGTGAAATTCCTTCTGTAGTTCTCACAACCCATACAACATCATTTTGCTTTTTCATTTTAATTTGTTTGTTTAACATGGTGCAATATAGGACATAATATGTCCCACTCCAAATAATGGATAAAAAAAATAATTAACAAAATATTGTGCAAAAGCAAAGGGGCCAACTGAATGTAACCCCTGCCTAAATCAAAATGAAAATACTTGCTATTCCTTACAAGGCTTACAAGGTACACAATCTTTCTCAAAGAAACTAAGGCACAACGGTAGCACGCCTATTAAACATAATACTACGTTTTCCCATCCTGCACCATTTTCTACAATCTGTTGACAGGCTGTAATAATTATAAGCCCTGAGCTAGTACGCTTAGCGCTCCACTTTAAACGGCTGTCTTTAAATATTTGTGTTAGGTCGAACTTAGCTAGTGCTAGAGTAAAGTTTGGTATTTTCATTTTAGTAGTTCCATATTACGTTGATAGCCTTATGTGGCCTTGTGTCTAAATCTACATGTATAAAGTTTTTGGCTATTCCAATACGATCAAACCCAACATGCAAAAGCGCTTCTAATATCTTGTACCTATCTTTACTGTTTGTAGCTTTTATATCAGCGGCAACGCCTAATCTATGCGCGCTATCCTTGCTAACCTTGTACCCCTGCTCTTTTAAACTTTTTTCATGCTCTGCTGTACGATAGCCCGAAGTAATAATAAACGGAGTACATGCGCGCTCTCTAGCTTCGTCTAGTAGATCTAAAAAATCTAAATCCATTAGCTCTCCAGAGCCTGGGAAATCGGGGCTATCAAACTCCTCTAAGCTAAAATAACGTAGCATCCCACTATAGTTAAAAATATACTCATCATGTCGTGCATATCGTACTGGCCGTAACGTATGCGTTTATATCTACAGTTAACTACATTAAGTAGTAATATACATAAGTATGGTATTGCAGTCATTTTCTGTTTTTTCTGTGTGTTCTGATTCCTTCTATGTTCATCCATATAAGCGTGATGGCTCCAATTACTCCTAGAGCAAAAGTTAGGCGCTCACTAAATACAGCAAATCCCCAGCCTGCCCATAAAAAATTAATTCCCCATAGTTTTCCCTGTTCCATTATATTGTTGCTATTGTTACATCTGCACCATAAATCACCGTAGCATTACTACCTGGCGCAAGCTTTATTGCTAGGTTTATTGTGTTGCTGCTATTTATATCTGTGATGTCTATATTGCTATTAAAATCCCCTGTGCCCTTGCTTACTATTGCACCGTCAGTATGGTTAAAGGTGTACGCTGTTACTGCTGATGACGTAGAAGCCGACGCATAAACTTGTACATGTGTAGCCTTATATCCTGTTGGTATTGCTACAAAGGCGTAAAGCTCAGTTAAGGAAGAGGGCGCTTTTATCCCTAGATAACCTGCAACATCATCTTCAACCATAACAGGCGCTCTATTGTAGTCATCGTTCATGATAAACTTTGCAGGCATAACTTTCATAAGAGCTGTTGAGCCAAGCCACCCACCACCTCCAGCAGAGGCATCAGCAAAAACAGGGATATTAGCGTCAGCCATAGTAAGCACTTGGCCTGTAGTTCCTGTAGCTAAAAAAGATACACTACCAGCGCTATTTAATAGCATAACCTGGCGCTTTGGGCTAGCGGGCAAAGTAGTAGGAAAAGCAAAAGTGTTTTCCGAGCCTGCTCCATCTGACATTTTAAGACCTGTTATCCCTCCGCTATCTATGGTTACACTATTTAGCTTAGTGCTGTTAGCCTCTAGCACTGTATCATCAATAGGTGCGGCTATTTTATTTTGCAAAGCTACGGTAGGCCAGGGATCTCCCTTACTTGGCTTTCCGTTGTCTTGAGATAAGGTTATCTCGGTAATATCTCTGCTTAAAAACATGCACTCAATATCATACTCACACCTAGAGGCTGTAAAACTTAGGCTAGTAAGCTGGTAATATGTAGCGCCCTCATCTGAGTTTGTTAGTATGCTATATGGGTGCAGAAATTTACTACCTACATTATATAGTGTGCCTCGCTCTATGCGTTTTGCCGACTTATTAGCGGCTAACCTTTCTCTAACTCCTAGGCCGTTAATAGATAGTGAGCTAGTTGAGCTTTGCAGGCTAGTCCACTCTGTAGAGTTTACGTTACTAGTTCCGTTGTAAACCTTAATAGTGCCTAAGTCGCTATCTGTAATTTTATCACCTATTAGTGTATTGCCTTGTGTTAATTTGTAGCGCGCGCTTTGTGCGTTTGTAGCGCTTATATCTACCTGGCCGAATTCTTGGTAATTTTCGTTATCATATACGTGTACGCCGACATCCATAGCGCCCATTATTGTGGCGTTTGATGGATTAATCCAAGCCGCTATTTCGTTTCCTTGATAGTCAATGGCTGTTAAATCAATTTGCAACTGTGTACCTTCTGCATCAGCAGGTATTGGAGGCGTAACAAAACTGAATGGTACACTTGTAATTGGATCTACAGACTGCAAGCCATCTGTAAACAATGTACCATTGAGAATATTAAAGAATGGGCCTACAAAAACATATCTACTTGCGCTGCTAGTTTCCCAGCTTGCATCTGCATACTGTGCTAGCTCTGCATTGTTGTTAAATAGCACTAATACATTATCATCGGTAAATGTAGCAGCTCTAGATAAATATTTACTTGTGCCACCAGCATCACCTACGCGTAAAGTAATAGATATTTTTAACCTTGCTAAGTTATCTGGAAAAGAGTAGCCAGCAATACCAGGGGTAAAATACTTCATTTGCCCTGAGACCATCAACTGCTCCCCTGCTGCTCTATCTGCGTCCTCGTCTTGTATTAGTGCTCCAGGATCTAAAATCCACCTGTATAAAATAGGTTTATCACCTTGGTAATCTCTAACCCTTTTAACCTCTTTAAAAGCTGGTGAGCTTGTACGTTCCCACCCTGCAAGCTTTTCAAAATCAGCGCTATTATTTCCAAAGGCTGCGGCAAAAGTTACATTTGTGCTAGTGTTGTAAGCTACTACACCTCCTCCTCGTATCTCATGTGAAATATTAAGATTACTAGCGGCGTGACCTTGGATATTACCTAAAGGCACAAACCAGAAGCGCCCCTGCGCCATAAATACACAGCTATTAAATGCAAGCGCTAAACTTTCTAGCACATCATAGGCAGAGAAATATTCTTTAGCACCTTCATTGTCTAGGTTGTAAAATGTGTTCTGCTCTACCCAGGCATACTGTAGCTGCTGCTGCGCTCCTCCTGCTATGTAATCTTTGTACTCTTTGCCTACAAAATCCTCAAAAAATGAGCAAAGCACATCACTAGCCCCCCAGAAATTGCTAGAATGTACTTTAGTTAAACAAGCGTACAAATGACCAGTGATGTTATTTGTGCCTGTGTAAGCGCTGCCGTTATTATTGTAATCTATGCCTTTTAAATTACCTAGGCCATCTACTGCCGTAATGCTTACAGCAGCATGTGGGAATGAATCTGGGATAATGGTTTGTTCTGGTAGTATCTCACCAACCCACCAAGTTTCATTTGTGCCGTCTGGATCTCTGTAAATTTCTACCCTGTACGTGCCTTCTGCGGCTGTGTCTAACGCTGCATAAAGCGTATTAAATACAGCATCATTATCATCTGGATGAAATAGCGTCAACTCTACTTTACTTCCAACTATAGGCTTAGACCTATCAAAGTTATCAAAGGCATAGTTGAGCCTAAAGCCATCTGGGCCAAGTACAAAAGCATGGTTTAAGTCTCCTGTAGAAATAGAGCCGTCAACAATTTTGACTTTCCAGTCTGTACCTTTCTCATCCGTAAACTCACTTACTGCATATACTACGGCCATTATACGTATCTATTTCTATCACGCGCAGCGCGATCATTACTAATTACTATATCATCTCCGCTAATCCTTCCGTACACATTTGTAGCCCCTCCGCCTATCATATCTTTAAGCTTCGAGAGAGGTGCAATTACCTCTGGATCTATTCCTGCATTTTTATTATCTCCAACTAGAGCAGTTGTAGGCCCAAAGGCTAACCCACCCTCAGCTAGTGCTGGTAGATTTTCCTCTGATGCTCTGCTGATAGCAGACTGTAACCCAGAGCCTAAAGCAACTAAAGCTACACCAGCTACTATAGCAGCACCTGGGCTTAATGATTTTAAGGCTTTTTTAATACCACTTATTGCAATACCATATCCTATTGCTATTTCTCCTAGTTGAACAGCCATTGCTGCTAACGGCCCTAAAAGAGCTTCACCTAAAGATTTACCAGATCCTATCATTGATCCAACACCAGAAATCATTGCAACAGCGGCTGACTTCATAGAATTATGCACAGAATTGCTAAACTCTGCAAACTTTACTGTGGTGGGATTTATCCAATCAGTCATCCCAGCAGCTATTGAAGCCGTTGAAGTTTGTAGCTCTTTAGTAAGCCCGCCAAGCGTAATTAAACTAGGCCCTATAGCATCTAAGCGCTCAGGTACTATTAAAAGTTCATTGTTAACTTTGGCAACTCCATTATCAGCTAGCATTTCTGCTGCTAAAGTTGCTGCCTCCATAGCCCTAGTGTAAGCCTCTAGCTTTTCCTGTGCTAATTTTAGCCCCTTCATGGCTGTACTGGTTAGCTGTCCTTCTAGCTCTCCATTTACGCCTGTATTTATTCTTTCGCTATTTGTTAGCTCGTCAATTTCTGCTTTTAGCTCTGATATTCTTTTTTTAGATAAGTTTATTGCTGTACTTAAATCTTCTGAGTTTGCGCCTAAACTCGTAAGCAATTCCATATCCTCAAAATCCTGTGCAGTATTTAAAACACCATCTAAAGATGTGTTTACTTCTCCTAATAAACCTGGTAAATCTAAAGAGTTTAAAGCTACAGGTAACTCTTTTATTTTATCTGTTACTCTGCTTAATGTGTCAAAAGTTCTAGTAGTTTCATCTCCAAATTGTTTCATGGCTAGAATGATACCACCAATAGAGGCAACTGCAATAGTAATCGGATTGGCCATAGCCATTAAACTAGGTATTAAACCCTTGCCCCCGCTTGCTTTGCCTAAAATAGAGGTTAATTCTGAAATACCACCTGTTATTTTTGGTAGTATAATTAACAAAGGCCCTAATGCGGAAACTAATAAACCTGTTTTTACTATTGTGCTTTGTGTATCTAAACTTAAATTTTTAAAATCTGTTGCTAGTTCTCGTATAAAATTAGCTGCTTTTGTTACAAAAGGTATAAGTACCTCGCCTAAAGCAATACCTGCACCCTCTAGCGCACTAGACATAGCTTTAAGCCCTCCTTCAGCAGTATTGTTCATAACGTCAGCCATGCTCTTAGCTGCCCCTTCTGAATTTTTAAAAGAGCCTGTCAACTCATTTACCTGCCCAGCTCCATTAGTCAATACTAGTAATGAAGTTGCAGCTCTACGGCCTACCTCATCCATAGAACCCTCTAGCCCTATGCCTTTAGCTGCTAGCTCTGCAAATCTTTCAGAAAGTGTGCCTGTAGTGCCTTGCATTTCTTGCATTATGCGCCTTAATGCTGTACCCGCCTGTGAGCCTTTTATCCCACTATTAGCTAACACAGCAAGCATTGCACTAGTTTCTTCTATAGATACTCCTGCTGCTTTTGCTATAGGAGCTACAAACTTCATCGAATCCTGAAAAGTGTCTATATTTAAAGCCGAAGCGCTAAAGCTAGCAGCCATAATATCCGTTACTTTACCAGTTTCGGCAGCATCCATTCCATAAGCTCTAAGAGTAGCACCCGCTACCTCTGCCGCTTGCGCTAAGTCTGATCCTGTAGCCTGTGCTAGGTTTAAAGTAGCTTCTTGTACTTGTATTATCTCATCAGCACTAAAGCCCAGCCTAGAATACTCTAGCTGTAAAGCTGCTACCTCGCGCGCTGTAAATACTGTACTTGCGCCTAAATCCTTGGCGCTTTGCTCTAGTTTTTTAAACTCGCTACCGGTTGCCCCGCTTACGGCTTTAACTTGCGCCATAGCGCTTTCAAACTCTACAGCTAATTTTACGGCAGCACCGCCTACTAGAGCTAAAGGCATAGTAATGCTCCTTGTCATACTTTTGCCTACAGCAGTAAAATTATTAGACATCGAGCGCATTGACCTTCGCACCTTGCCCAGCTCATCATTAAGCTTTTTTGTGTTAGCCCCTATATTTACTACTAGATCTCCTAATTTAGCCATTTTACTTCTGTTTGCTCATTGCTCTCAACATGGCTAGGCCGTCCCTCTGAGGCTTTGCCGCTTGCTCTTTCTCCTCCCATCCGAACACAGCTAAATCTATAGGCCTAATTTTAGCACCTTTCTTAGTGTGTACGTTTAATAGTAAAGCAGTCTGCCACCTGGTACGTTCCCAATTTGAACGCTCCTGCATCTCGTAGCTTTCCCGCTTTCCCGTTACAGCATTCCCGAACTCCTCAAACGTTAGTGAGTATAGGGAGCCTGGGGATAGGCCCAATAAACCTAGCCCCAGCTCCTCTATCCTCCGCCACGTTAAAGGGCGCGCGTTTTCTTCTTCGTTTTTTTTTTCTCTTTACTACCGCCCATAACCTCTGCCATAGCTTCTACTAATAAAGGTAAATCTGTAACCTCTATTTCGTTAAGCCATTTCTCCACATCCATAGTAAACTTCATTCCCTGTGCTTCGCATCCTGCCTGCACAAAGTAGTAGATAAGCTCTGGTATTAGTGTTACATCGTTAGAGTCTACCTCCGTAACCTTAACTCCTGTAGCCTTTTCAAACTTCCTCCATGCTAGCATAGTAGCGCGCAATGGGTATATACGTTTTCCTATAGTTATTTCCATGGTCTATGAGATAACTTCTCTTACGATAGTTTCAACGATTTGAATAGAACACGTGTACTGTGCGTTATCCTCAGTACCTCCACTTAGCTCAAGGCTCTCAATGTAGCCTTTTACTTGGTATCTGAAATCTCCAGCATTTTCCGTTGCTGCTTGACCTATTACGTGAGTAAAACGCATATCTAGCTTTGTTTTTGCTAGTTGAAATCCACTCATTGCCTCAAAGCCTTTACCAGCTCCTGCATCGGTTGCGTATAAAGCTGAAAAGTTCATAGTTGCTGATGTCATACCTGGAAGTAACGCTTTGTAACCTGCGTTAGCTTTTACGGTTGAATCGCGAAAATCGTTTGTAACTGAGATAGAGCAATCAGTAACGTTATCCACTACTAACTCTGTACCCCCTTCGGCTACTACCATGATCTTTAGATCTGAGCCGTTAATTATTCCTGTTGTTAATGCCATTGTATTTTATTTTTTATTCTTTGTTTTTACGCTTGTCTCCTCCAACTAGCGCTGTAATTAATGTGTCAATCCATCCAAAGACTCGCACTGCTGGCGCGTCTGTAGGTAATAGAGAAAAGATAACCCTTGCGGCTACCAGTAGAGCCAATAAAATAGGCTCCCAGTTTTGTAGTAATACTTCCATTTTTATGTGTTATTTATTCTTATTGTATAATCTTGAATGGACACCCAAATACTACGCTCTGGGTTTACATCCATTTGCTCATTTGTATAATTAATAGACTGTATTTTTACTCCTCCAAAAGTTCCATTTTTCCTATCTAATGCTGCGCGTACTGCTACCCCTAAATCTACTGCCGTTTTGTAGGTGTAACTAAAGCTATATATCTCTACAGTTGCAACGTCCACTTTTCCGTTATCTTCTTTCGTATCACTTGGTACATTACTCACCACACTATATACTACATAGCGCTGGCTTTCAATCTGCGTTCTGTTAAGCTCGGGCGCTATTTCTGGGTAGATGCCAGTTATGCCTACTTTGCTTATGACGTCCGAGTCTCCTTTAAGTATATGATATACTGCCTTTCCTACTGTCATGATGCTTTAACGTAACGTGCAAATTCTTTGCGTAATAACATAAGCTGTAACTTTTGGCTGCGGCTTCTTGTCGAGCTTATACCCCTGCTAAATACTCCTGTGTTTTGTGTTCTGTGCTTACCCCCAAATCGTGGCCCAAAATTTCCCTTTTCTACTATAGAAGCGTAAAACCCATCAGCTTTTTTAGTTGTTTTTCTTTTTGGCTTTATGGATTTAGTACGCGGCCCAGCTAGCACAGTGTTCTGGTCTTTACGTGGTAGCCATGTGCCCGCCGAGCGCCTTAATTGCCCCTTAGCTTTATTTCTGCCCCTTAGCATAGATTTGTCAAAAGTATTATCTTTAATGTTTGCCTTTAAATAGTTAGCATATACATTACCTACCCTGTGGCCGATAGCTTGTAGCTTATTGCTGTCTCGCTCGCTCCACTTAGCCACCTTGTCTATCTTTTTAAATAGATCATTTAATCCGGTTACATTTATACTCATTACTCTACAAGTTCAGTAATTAAACGTATCTGATCCTGTCGGCCTACCTCATGCGCCCCTAGTATATTGTAGTAGTTGCTTTCATAGCTTATGCGGTAGGTTGCATTTATAACTTTAGTGGTAGAGCTATAGCGGATGTTAAAAACTACCTTATTCACGCTTACCATTTGCTCACCTATATTCTTTTCTACAGCAGCAGGCTTGCGCTCTATTTGCGCCCATACCGTTGCATAAGTATTCCAGGTTTCTGCATGCTCTCCGTATGAATTAACGGAAAGTGTGCGGTTTTGTATCTCTACCCTTCTATCTAAGCCGCCTATGTTCATTTAGTAGCTATGATTCTATATGGGTTAAGTAAAGCAGCTACACCTAAAGGCATCTCTACTGTTATGGTTCCCACTACTGCCGCCCTACGGTTTTCGTAGTAGTGAGCAACTAGCATTTTAATAGCGTGTACTACTGGTTGCTGTGGCGCTTCTCCTAGCGTTCCTGCTACAGTTACCACATTAAAAGCATCATCATAAGTATCTGGAGGGCTGTCAAACCTAATTCTAGCTGGCTCTCTTTTAAAATCTGCCCAATACTTACTCGCTGCTAAAGTCTGTTGCGCATTTGCACTATCTTTATATACTACGCTTGTTATTGAAACTACTGGCCCAATGTCAAAGCTGCAATTGTAAAAGTCATCTAGATATAAATTAAAATCACTTACTACAAAATGCCTATTGGTGTAATCTTGACAATGCTGGACAGCAGCGTTAATAAGCGCTGTAATCGTCAAATCCTCATCACTTGAGTCAACGCGTAAAAATTCTTTAGCTGTTGAAAGTGGTAAGATATCCGTACCTGTGGGCTGAGTTGTTACTTGTAGTTTCATGTTTTAAGTATAAAAAAAGGGCGGGCGCTATACCCGCCCCTTTCCATTTATCATCTAACTATTATGCTACAAAGTTCTTAGTACGAGCTAGTGCGCCTGCTTGGCGAACATCTGCATCGTAGAACTTATTAACGTGTAGTGCTATCTGAGCTGTTCCAGCATTCGAGTAAGGATCTACTAAGATGTCTACACCTCCGAAGAATGCAAGCACCATACCCTTAGCGAAATCACCAAAAACAAAATCTCCCTGGTCAGTAGCAGAATCTACTAGGTTAGGTGTGAAGTGTGTTGCAAATCCGTCAACTCTGTTTTCATTTATTAAAGCCTTAATAGATGCAACTGACGCCTCACCTTTTAAGATGCTCATAGCTGATGGAGATAGTACAAACTGGCCGTTAGCTAAGTCGCCTCCTGCTGCTAATACTGCCTTCTCTGCTGCAAAGATGTGAGCTGCTGTAATAGAACCACCAGAAAGGTTGCCCTGGTAGCCAGCTCCTGCTGCTGCCTTAGCGAATACATCCTTATCAATAGTTTCATTTATACCTGCTGCTAACTCTGCTGCTATCATGCTATCAATTCCAGCACCTCCCTGAAGGATTAACTGCTTTGAAAACTTAGTATTGTTTGCAACACGAGTTGGAGAAAGTGTTAACTCATCTAGCTCCATAGTAGAAGCTGCGTCTGCACTTACCTCAGTTTCTCCTGTACCTACTGCTTTAACAGATACTCTAGGGAACTTTAGGTTACCTGTAGCATTGTTGATAGTAGTAACACCTACTCTCTCAGCCATAGTTGGAGCGCGTAGCGCCTCAATTAGACCAGGAACAGAAGTTGATACGTAACCAGAACCATCACCAGAACCAGCCTGGAAATCGTCAGCACCACCAGCACGATATAAAGCGCTAGATGGAATACCGATTTGGCCACTCATCTGTAGACCTCTTGATCCGTACTCTTTAGCTGCCTCCTGTGCCCACTCTGCCTCAGCACCTTCTAGTGACTTTCCAAAGCTAGCTGCCTGGATAGCACGAGATAAAGAGAAAGAACGATTTACTTTGTCAATCTCTTTTGCCTCAGATACAGAAGTTCCGCCAATGTGTGCAGATCTTGCAATCATATCCTCATGAGCCTTACGGAGCTTCATCTTGCCGTCGAGCCTCTCAATTTCCCCTTCTAGGTAATCCGTGCGCGTAATTTCTTCATTTGTTAGCTCGCGCCCCTCACTCTCAGCATTCTCTACTAAAGATACATGCTCATTGTAAAAGTTTCCGCGAAGCTCTGTTAACTCTTTCAAGTTCATTTTACTTCTTTTTTTAGTTGTTTTAACTTCTTTTATTTCTTCGTTTGTTGATTCCTCAACTACGTTTATTACTTCTGGCTCTTGCTCCTCATTTCGTGCAATTAGCCCCTCAGTTTCTTTATATGCTGGGTAGGTTACAGGGCTTACATCTAGTAAGCTAGCTACCTTATCCACGCTTCTCACGGTTCTCTTTTCGTTCCATGATTGCTCTGCTATAGTAAAAGCAAATGAGCTCTGTGAGATATCCCCACGCTTTACGCTTTCGTATAAATCTTTAGCGTACTGCTGCTCTCCAAGGTGTACTCTGTACTTTAGGCCTTTGTCATCCTCTATTAGCTCTAGCGTACCTGCTCCACTTCTGCCTAGTACGTAATCTGGGTTGTGATTCAAAAGCGCTCTAACGTCGTTTTCCATAACATCAGCAAATGCGCCTCTAGCTATAGTTTCACGAAACGGCCCAATATTAGTTTCAGTATCATAAAGAGCTGCATAGCCTTCTATGATCATCTCGTCACTATCAGCCCTAACCTCTAGAGTGCTATCACTTACGTTGTAGTGCGCTCTAGTTTCTAGCTCTTCTCTATTCTCCTGTTTCTTTTCCTCCATCTTTGTTTTGATTTGATACCGAGTCGCTATAAGCCTCTAGCCTATCTAGTGCAATCTGGTTAATTTGAACCGTGTGGACATCTCCACCCTTTATAGGATTCATCTCCTCATCTGCTCTAACCTCATTAATGCTCATTACTCCGCTAGATAGCATCTGAGTAAAGAATCCAGCCCTAGCATCCATATCACCTCTGTAAAGGTCATTAAGATTAAATTTTGCGTAGACTGCTGGTCTGTCATATGAAGGTATTAGCTTTCTATCTATCTCCTGTTGTATGCGCTTTGTCCATGGTACAATAGTATGGCGTGCAAACATTAAATTTTGTTGCTCTACATTGTTGTATGTAGTCTGACCAGGTAACTGTACTAATGCCGCAGGCACGCTAAAAATTCTACAGATCTCTTGCGCTTGGAATTGTCTAGTTTCAATAAATTGCGCCTCATCTGGTGCAATAGAAATTCTCTGGTACTTAAACCCAAAAGGCATCAACTTTGTACCAGCGTTAGCTGCGCCGTTGTTCCAAGAGCCTTGGATCATATCCATTTGCTCCTTCTTTAGAGGTTGCTCAGAAGTCAACACGCCTGTCATTTGTCCACTTTGGCCGAAGTATTCAGAGCCAAAATCTTGAGCGCTTTTTGCTAGCCCTAGGTTTTCCCTGTGTAGTCTTATTGGTGACATGCGGAAAAGGTTGCATATCTCTAGCATATTTTCTGGGCGCACCACTCCGTAATCCTTTACAACATATACCCTCTCGTTTTTAACCTCCTTCAGGTCAACATCGTTGTAGTGTACGTATATTAATCTAGTTCCATGCCCTCTATCATCGCGCTCAATAATAGCGTAGCCCATGCCGTACAATAGAGCAGAGCTTACTATAGTTTCCCAAAATTCGTATGGCGTTTGTACCTCGTTAGGCTTATCATTAACCAAGGCTCTTGCTGGGTGTATATTTGCAACCTCAACGTTTTTGCCGTTTTTTACATATATCTCTAATCCTAGAGCTGCAATAGTTGAAGCTATCTTATATACACATGCGTAAACGGTAGAGATAGCTAAAGCGCTATTTTCATTTATTGATGCCCCGCTTTTAGTCATCGGGAATAAACCTACCTGCTGGGCTATTGTGTTGCTATCGTATTTGCCTTGGCGGTAACGAAATAAGCCCGAAATTCTTTCTGCTAGTGTACTCATGCGCGCGGTATTATACAAACAAAACGGTAAGAAACCAAATTATAAGTCAAATATTTCCAATAAAATATCTTGCTCTGGATCTATAGCGTTCTGAACGTAGCTATTTAGGGCTATTATAGAGGCAATTACTCCATCAACTTTTTTATTTTCCTTCTGCTCTTTTATTACTCTTTTGTTCTCATTGTTGTCTGTATAGATGATTGCGCAGCCAAATTGCCAGCGTAGGCATCTATTACCCCCATGTATTACGTTGCCTTTCATAATTTCCATTTCCATTTCTTTGGTCGGCCCGTTCATGCTCATAATATTCTGAGCCATTGGCTGCATAGTAATATCATTTTCTACTAGTTCGGCTACTATGTACGTGCTAAACTTTGGATCATACCCTATTTCTCTTACATCGTACTTCTCACAGGCGTCTAGTATGTGCTGTTTTACTATCCTGTAATCTGTTACGTTGCCTGGCGTTATCGTTATATCTCCATCTCTAGCATATTGTACGTAATCTATACCCGCAGCTAGTTTTTTACTGTGAGCTTTTACAGAGTTAACGAATTGGTGGCAAATGAGATAAAAGCACTTATTTTCATCATCTCTGAAGAGTAGAGCAAAGGCCGTTAAATCTTGCGTACTAGCTAAATCTAGGCCTGCGTAGGCTGGTAAGCTCGGTAATCTGTCGTATGGTATCTCTTTTGCTCCCTTCATGTAGATATCATCTGGAATCCATGCCGTTTCTGCACTTGTCCAAATGTTTAGATGGAGCCTCAGAAAGCTGTTTATCATGCTAGGATTTGCCTTAGCTTTCTTTACTGCATCCTCAAAATATGCTTCGTTGCATATAGAGCCGTAGCCTGGGTTGGCTTTTTTCCAAGTCTCAGGGCTTGTCCAATCATCATCTGCATCAGCTTTGTACAGTACAGGTAAGAATGTTTCGTCTACTATAGATCCGTTTAGTATTGCCTCGCTGTATTCGTGCATTTCATAGCATATACTAGAACGGTCATGGCCTGCCGTTGTAAGGCTCATTATAACAGGTTGACGCCTTGCACCTACCGAAGTAGTTAAAACATCGTATAACTCCCTGTTTGGCTGTGTGTGTAGCTCGTCGAAGATAATACCGTGACAGTTAAGGCCGTGCTTTGTGTATGCCTCTGCACTAATCGACTTGTACCAGCTCCCTTTGTGTTCAACTATATTTCTAAGCACCTTTGCCCTAGCTCGTAGGTGTTTGTTGTTGCTTATCATCTCTTTTGCTATCTGAAAGACAATATTTGCCTGGCCCCTATCTCCTGCGGCGCTTATTATTTCAGCTCCTGGCTCTCCATCTGCAAAGAGTAAATATAAGGCTATAGCTGCTGCAAGGTTAGATTTTCCATTTTTACGCGGAATCTCTACATAACAGGTACGGTATTTCCGTAATCCTGTAGCCTCAGCTTTCCAGCCAAACAAAGGCCGTATAATATCAACTTTCTGCCACTCCTCCAGGATAAAGGGCTGACCTGCTAACTCCCCTTTAACATGAGTGCAGAATTTTTCTATAAAAGTTACTGCGCGCTCTGCTGATTTTTCGTCGTAGTAGTAGCTCACTTACTAAAGTATTCACCTACCTCATCATCTTTTGGCGCTGCCTCTCCTAACCAGTTTTCTAGCCTTGCAATAATGGCTTGCTTTCTCATCCTAGCCTCTTTTAGCTGCTGCCACTCTGGGCGCATGCGGCTATATGTATCTCCGCTCTTACCTATCACATCATAGCAGGTGCCGTTATTATCGCAAAATGCTTGCAGGGTTTGCTCCTCAGCTTCTACACAGGCTAAGGTATATAGCAGGCTCTGTGTGCCTGGTGTTAAATCTCTGTGCGCTCCGTATTGTAGGGTGCGCTGATCTAGTATGGATTGTTGTAGTTCAGTCATCTTATGTGGGTTTTTGCCAAAATTTAGGAGCGCCTTCCATAGGGTTAATGTGTGTCATATACTCATCACAATTATCACATTTTACATCCAAGATAGCTCCAAGGATAGGCACGTACTTTGTAACTACGGTTACAGTTTCATGCTCTTTATTGCATTTTGGGCATTTGAATTTATACATCTGTGTTTTCCTCATGATATTGCTGGCACACTTTTACTATCTTATCTATTGCCCCTATCCTTGGAGAGTTGAAGTTCTGGTCGTAGGTGGTTGCATATCTTAAAATGCCTTGTATTGATTTTCTTAGGATTTCGTCAGTCATGTTATTTTTGTTTTAGTTTTTGTAATCTACGTTCTAATATTAAAATGCTCTCGTGTTTGCCGTCTTGATGGCTACACAATTCTAAAAAGCTTATATCTTCTATTAAATCCTCTAGCTCAGCGATAATAGGCTGAACCCTGCGGCGCTCCCTTTTACTTTTGAACTTCAAAATCGTACGTTTGA
>TARA_R110000824_G_scaffold72274_3_pt1 | contig 18677 bp, 27 predicted proteins | sample TARA_R110000824 | Tara Oceans TARA_R110000824 (sample SAMEA4397747) | marine metagenome | biome: Polar Biome; feature: [MES] marine water layer (ENVO:01000295) within the mesopelagic zone...; material: water (ENVO:00002006), including particulate matter (ENVO:01000060) such as......
CGAGAAGCGTATCCCTGATCGTGTTGGTAAGGGGGCGTGTGTCGAGTGTGGCATGTGCCCTGATGGAAGAAACAACGTGCGTTTCGCACAAGAAAGGTAGGAAATTATGGTGAATCCATTCGGCAAATGCCGTGACTTGGAAAAACCTTACGCTGTCTATGTAGACAGGTACGAACAGTTCGAGACGAGAGTCTTGAAAACGTATGAACATTATGAGAAGGAGCAGAATAACCCTAACGCTCGATGGTTCGTGGCTGTGAGGTCACCGTACACCTTCGGGTCTTGGGAGTATGGTGATTCTCTTTCACGTAATGTGGTGGGTGATGTGGTGCAGAGTGACCCGCTTTGGGAGGAGAAGTATGTGCTCCCTGCTTTAAGACTCAGAGCACAAGAAGGAGTTAGCAGATGACTTTTGTTATTGATACTCCTGAAGGTATAGAGATGTACCGAATTGTAGCTACACAGAAAGCTTTGAAGCTGGAAGTAGAGCATGGTCTTAAGCTGAGTCGTAACCGTAGCGCTTTCGCTATCGCTAAAGATATTCTTGCACGATATGGGATGATCCCAGAGGGTGAGTCTGTTGGCACGAAGAAGAAAGCATACCGTTTAATCACTGAGCTTATTGAACTGTTAACAGCAAAAGAACATGGCTGATTACATGAACCCTTTACTAACTAAGTACTGTCCTTGTAAACAGTATGCAGAGAAATGCAACTGTCATAAGGGAGAGTTCTTTTGTATATGTCAAGATGTTTGCAAACCTTCTAAGAGATACGGGTGGGATAAAGAATGAGAGTTCTTAATCTTTACGCAGGAGTAGGAGGTAACCGTCTTCACTGGACTGGAGCTGATGTGACAGCAGTGGAGTTGGATCCAGCTATAGCTGAGATATACAGCCACCATTTCCCTGAGGACAGGATGATACTAGAAGATGCTCACGAGTTTCTTCGCAATTATGTTGATGATGGGTGGGATTTGATCTGGTCTAGTCCCCCATGTCAGACGCATAGTCGATTCATTTTGAGTGGCACTAACAGGAAGAGACGCAGGTATCCAGACATGAGGTTGTACGAGGAGATCTTGTGGTTGCAGAGATACCACAGTAATAACCTTGTTGGTTCTTATGTGGTTGAGAATGTCATCCCTTATTACGGGGAGCTGATACCAGCTCAACGGATAGGTAGACATTTGTTCTGGACTGATCTGGATTTGTCTGGCATCGAAGATGTTAAGAGACCATCAGGTTTTTGGAAGGAACTTACGAGCGTTGATGGTTCCAAGAAAGTGCAGGACTGGTTGGGTATGAGTTGGGATAAGAATGTTTATTACGAAACCAACCATGATCCCAGTCAGATATGGCGTAACGCTGTGCACCCTGAGGTGGGGCAAAGTATTTATGAGAGGATGGCGAGTGAAAAAGATTAAGCATGGGGTGTCTGCCTATCGTAACAATATTTGCAGGTGTGATATCTGTAGAACTGAGGGCAGGTTAGATGCTAAACGTAGACGTGATGCTGCTCGTGTTGAGTATAAGAAGTCTGCTCCTGTTCAGAAGAAGAGGATGAGACCTAGTGATGTATACCATGATACACTTACTAGAGAACAATACATGAGGTTGAGAGGAAGACAATGACTTCAGAAGAACCAGAGATATGGAACCTTGAGTATGAGGTTCTAATAAAAGGCATCATCCCTTTCTCCGTTGGAGAACAGGTGGTAACTGGGCGTTATCAAGTTGTTAACGCTGACGTAGTGAGATTGGAGATAACAAAATCAGATGAGTGAACAGGAAGAAGAAGAAAACAATTTATCATTAGAGCATTTCATTAAGGTGCTCAGTCCAGCAGCAACATTAGGACTGTTTGATTTACTATTCGATATTAAGAACAGGATAGATCAATACTTAGCGGACATGGTGCCGTTGGTTAAACCAGAAGAAGAGATGCCTGACAATGTATCGAAGCTTCACATACCAGGACAGGAGAAATAAATGTATGTTTCATCAGGAACAATAGAGAAAGCAACACGACCACACTTACAAATGCAGACGAAGCTGCGTCGAGGAGTGAAGACTGACAAGTCTTTAGCCACGTACGAATTAGCCAAGTCATGTATTGAAACACCCAACCATCCGAAGAAGATGAGCGACTCAAGGCTTGTGTTTAAAAGCAAAAGAGCAGCCATCGAATACACGTCACAGCTACGCATAGGTAAACGCAAAACTTTACTGCATGCTTTAGAAGATTCAGGGGTGACAGATCGTGGACACTTCGAGGTGTGGGTAGAAGATGAGATACCTTTAGCTAACCGATACACCATAGGGTTGGAGTATGTCAGCGACTATGACGAAGTGGAATTAAAAAAGAAAACTCCTGTCACATATCTAGGTCCACCGACAGAAGAAGCAGCTCTCAGGGCAGCCACGGATCACGAACTAGGGCATCGTGACACCGAACAAGGTGAGTGGTTAGACTGAGCATCGGGAGGGTGAGTAAAGTCTTCCCTCCTTTCTTCTTTGCTCACCCTCCTACCTCCATCCACCACTAAACCCACCAGATTGTTATACTGGCTGCTAGCAGGCAGGCAAGGCTAGAAGGCACACCCCCTAAAGGGTGTGCCGCTAGCTAGCTAGCTACTAGCTAAGGGAGATAGTTATTAACGAGAATCATTCGTACAAGGATGGCAAGTGGCATCACGTTTGGCATCAATCAGATCTTAAAACTTTCGAGATGTGCCCTGAACGGGCACGAAAGATTTGGGCAGGTGAAGTAACAGACCCTGAATCTGATGCGGCTGTACTTGGTACAGCCTGCCATAACGCTGTTGAAAGACTTCTTCTTCCCGCCGACCCAGACTCTTACGATTACTGTTACCCCGTGGAACGCAACGAAGATTCTTATGACCTGTTGCACGATTACTTTGAGCAGGAACTAACAGAGCTGTCTACTTCTATTGAGAAGTGGAACAGTTACGGTTCGATAAGCAAGATGCGTTCAATGGGAACCACCAAGCTGGATGCCTGGTATGAGGATATTTACAATGGGTTAACCCCGATGCACGTTGAGTTACCTTTCAGAAAATTGTTGTTTGAAGATGATGAGAGGGTCGTGCACATGGAGGGACGCATCGACTTGATAGATAGCAACCTTGGTATTGTCGATTGGAAGTTCCCTAAGAGGGATTACACAAAAGAGAAATGGCAGTATGACAGGTGGGATGTTCAGTCCACTGTTTACACTTGGGCTGTTGATCAGATGAAGGGAGAATTGAAAAGAGATTTTGAAGATCACGCTATGACTTTTGTTGTCGTACACGGTAAGTCTGGTGTGTCTCAGATGAGAATAGATCGTTCGCCTCAAGACTGGGAGTTCTTGAAGCGCAAAGTCGAGGCGTTAAGTCGCCTCGTGGAACGTTCAGACATGGAAGTCTGGACGTTAAATGATGCTGGTTGGTGGTGCTCCGAGAAGTGGGCACCTTGCTGGCACTTATGCAAAGGAAAAGAAACATATGGATAAAGACAAGTTGATTGTTGCGCAGAACTGTAACTCTGCGACTGCAACAGTTATGGCTGCACTGGTTAACTCTGGTGCATTTACTTATGAGGATGTGCGTGCCAACTGGGGTGACCTACATCAGATCATAAACGAAAACACTCACGCCGCAGCGGGTGCACAGATGCTCACACAGGCGTTCCCAGAGACACAGACACTACCTACCCCACCTCCTGCCCCAGCAGCGCCTCAGACGGCTTCTACGCCGCCCTCAGCGCCAGCTAGTAAGAGTAAGGGAGGATGGATACGTGAAGATGCGTTTGAAACAATCACAGGAGCTATCGAATTTGAGCGTATGAGTGGTATCACTTTCGGTTCAGGAGAATCCAACTTCTTCTGCAATCAAGTAAGCAAAGAGACAGGTCACTTGCCTAACGGTACAGTTCTAAAGAACCCTAAGAGCTACCCTCACTCTAAAGTAAAAAGAGCCGACTACTTAAAAGGCGAATGGGCTGAAGCACTAGCTCAATACGCCGAATTTGCCATAGACTTTGATTCACTTCCAGCGTCGTTCACTCGACCAGCAAAGTATGTGAAGTAATATGGTAACGAGACTCAGCGCTCAAGAGGCTGAGGCTCGTGTTGAACAGGCAAGGGCTGGCTCCTCTGATCTCCCTGAGGGGTCAGCCTTATCTGTTACAACCCCCACGTTGCCTACTTGCCTTGATATAGCCGAACGATTAATAGAAGATGCAGCCGACAGGACAGCCCGATGGTCTCTAGGTGTGCACGAAATAGACGACGCATTAGGAGGAGGACTTAAACCCCGTGAGCTGCTACTCGTAGCAGGCAAAGCACACACAGGTAAAACAGTTCTACTAATAAACGCTGTCGCTAAAAACCCTGACAGTCTTGTCATATGGATGACACCTGATGAACCTGACCTTATGGTTCTGTCACGAGTCTTAAGTATCAGACTCAACATGAACCCACGAGAAGTGTACGACCTGGCACGCAAAGGAGATGAAAGGATCCTTAAAGCCATACGTCACCAATCGGAAACAGATCTAAGAAACCTGAGGATCATAGATCGTGCCACGTTCTCCAAGTATGGAGCGCAGATGCGTAAGCAAGGGCACCCTGTTGAAGGACCAGTTGAAATAGCTGACCACATTTTAGGAACATGGACTCACGCAGAGTATGGAAAAGGACCAGACGTTTTTGTTTGGGACTTCGCTTCACAACTAGACGACCCTGACTTGGGCGACGACCCAGCTAAAATAGGTGCACTCAAATCTTTAGGGATGAGACACGAAGCTGTGACCATAGTGGTGCATCAAGCATCACGAGGTAGCGCCAACAGAGGTGCAGCTTTAGGTATCGAATCAGGCAGGTTCGGTGGTGAAGACTTAGCTCACTTTATGATCACAGTATGGAGACCACACGAGGACACAACCATCTCAGTTGAGGAACGTGCCACGTTAGAGAACTTTTTTGGAGTAGCATTAGTTAAGAACAAAAGGTTCGACGGTAAGAAAGTGTCATTGAAGATGGAGATTAAACCTTCAGGAGCTTTAGTAGACCCATACGAAGAGCTGCGTATACAGCTAAGGTTGGGACCAGACAATGAATGATTTCACATCATTGTTTTACATGACCTTCCACGGGTTTCCGCACGCATGGGGTGAATCAGGGGATAACCCCCATGCCGTGTGGGAAGACCTGACTCTCGCACATTTCAGACGGCACCTAGATGGAGAAATACCATTAGGTATTTACCCAATGACCTACGACCCGACCAACAAACACGTAGGACCAAGAGGATGGGTGGAAGAAGGAGAAGGTAAGATCGTTCGCACCTACCCTGATATGCGTAAAGAACTATGGGTTTGCTCATGGGGTTGCATCGACATCGACGCACAATCAGACGCACACACAGGTCAAGGAACAGAAGATGAAGTAATGGAATACGCTTTCTCCATACACAACATTCTTCAAGCTCAATCAATACCATCATGGGTTGAACGTACACGGTCAGGTGGGGCACACATATGGGTGTTCGCAGACACATGGTGTTCAACAATAGACATGAGAAGATGTTTGCTAGCAGCAGAAGAAATGGCAGGAGTGCCAACCGACTCACCGTTCCCTAAAAGCGAATGGTTAACAGGACCACCAGGAAACTTTGTTCGTTTACCGTATCATGGTAAACGTGCAAGAGTTGATCGTCAGGTGGTTGTCAATGAACAAGGAGAACCACTCTCTTTGGAAGACTTCCTTCAAGAAGCAAACGGTAATCGTGCGAAGATCGCAGACATCAAAGCGTCAGCGTTGCTGAAAACAGAACCTAAACCTTACATACCAAACCCCGTTTACAAGTCGGCACCATCTAAGATGAGGGGTGCTTTGAAGAAAGAATATGAGAACGGTCCACCCGCAGGTGCTTACACAGAGAACCAAGGAAGAGGAAGAGGAAGACACGGCTGGTTGTACAGTTGGGCGTGTTTAGCTTTCCGTGACGGACATCACATAGAAATGGTGTTATCTTGTTTAGAGGATCTGGATAACAGGTTCACACAAAAATTTTGGCAGAATGGGAAACCACGCCACGATCAGGTACCACAGCTACGTAACTTAGCTATGAAAGCGCAGGATGATGTCGCCTCAAGAACACGCATTTATCGTTGAGGGTAGACCCAAACCAAAGGGTCGCCCTCGAATGACACGCAAAGGGCGTGTCTACACACCCAAAGACACTCTCGAATATGAAGCGAAGATAGCTGAAGCGTACGACGGTCCGATGTTTGAAGGACCAGTGCTTATGAGGATTGCTTACACACCTGAATATCAGACAATAGAGATAGAAGAACTACCAGATGCTAAATCGAAATTGCGTTTCGATTTGGACAACGCTATTAAAGCAACGTTAGATGGGTTGAATGGTATCGCTTACCCTGATGACAATCTTGTTTACCATATTGAAGCCACTAAACTATGACCTTTTCTGATCAACCTTTCAATAAAAGATTTTATGAAATGGGTGATCTAGCTGAAGGAAGATTTGAAGACTGGTCAGTACACAACTTTGTACGTTATGGATTAAACAGACCACCGTTAGCCATGTGGAAATTACCACCCCGTGTCAGATACACACCCGATTATTTAACTTCAAACAACCTGGTTGAAGTACAAGGGTTCGGTAAGAAACAAATCATTCACATGAAGCCAGACAAATGGGAAGCTTTACTGTGGTGGGATCGTAACGTTATGCCTGTTCAACTTTTTTTATATGACTCTCATAACGACAGAGAAATCATGTTTCCTATTAAGAAGCTGCGACCTTTCGTTGATCGTGCTGAGATCCGCACATTCCCAGAAGGAAAAGAGTACTATGCTATTAAAGCAGAGGAGGTATGGACGACGTTAGGTTCTTAAATGCAGAAAGTTGTATCGGTACCATCGGACTCGTGGATTCTGGAATCCACGGCGATGAGCGCCACTTTTCTTGTTCGTATGTTAGGACTTTCCATGTCGAATTTACCGTCAAGCCCTCTAGCTGGGTTGATGCAAACACCCCCGAACGAAAATCCTTTACCAACGGCTCAAGAAATTCAAACCCAATCTGACGTTTCTTTTGCTGTGCAGAAAGTGTTAGAGGAACTGCCTGAAGATTACCGTGACGTACTGGTAATGGTATACGGGGAAGGTATGTCATTACGTCAAGTAGAAAGTTTTACGGGCATACCAAAAACTACTGTGGCACGAAGACGTGACGCAGTAGCAGGTATGTTTGCCAAACTCTTGTTAATAGAAATGCCTGAGCTGGCAGAACGATACGAGATTAGTAAGGTCCTTTAGCTTCCAAAGCACGTAACGCTAAGTCTTGAATAAGCCTGCCGAAATACTCTCGGCTACTAGGATGATTCGCAAAACCTTCTTCGATACGCCAATCCTCAGAAGCTAAAGCTTCAACCTCTTCTTCTGTTAAAACAATAAGAACACCGAGCTCGTCGTTAGACCAGCCTGCGTGACTACCATCATTAGTGTCAAACAGGTGAGCGTTCTTAACTAGGTTTTCTGTTATAGATGTTTGTATGTCGTCTGCGTGTTCCGCTAAGAATAGATCCCAATCGTTATCATTCTCAGCGGCAGCCATTAGGCTGCACGCTTGTCTAAGACTTCTTTAGCCCAAGCTTTCGCCATAGCTAAAACAGCAGCACCAGCACCTATCAGTGCGGTTTTAGCTGTAGACATATCTCCTATTATAAATACTGAAAGAAACGATTGCACGAATGTGGCACCCGCTCTTTCCAGTCTGTCTCCCCAATTTCCTGAACTTACTGCGGACATTATTTTTTTCCTTTTCTAGATCTGTTTGCTTTATCATAGGCTATAGCAGCAGCTTGATCACGAGGTTTACCCTCGTTGATTAGCACACCTATGTTGTGGCTGATCACCTGTTGAGATGATCCTGATTTAAGAGGCATTAGTACTTAGGGCGTTTAGGTCTTTTTTTAGCCATTAGTCGTTCTCATCAAACTTGGCTCGCATACCGTTACTCATTCGTAACATAGCGTCACCAGTTAACGTACCCAGATTAGCAGTGGGTCGAGTAACACTCGACACAACCACGCTCTCAGCGTTAGTGCTGGGAGTAGTACCATCTAAATTGTGTGGCATCTTAACCTACTTTCCGAAAGGACGACCGCCATGAGCGGCGTTCCCTAAATTAGTTTTCCTAAGAAATGCCGCAGCTTTTTTAGCTTTCTGCGACATATCCCACATGTTAAAAGAAGACGTACTGTTATACGGCTGCTCATCTTGAGAGCCGAACGTTTCTTCAAATGTTCCGTAACCTTCACCTTTGGGCATCGAAATGACCTCCTACCTAAATAGCAGAGCGTCCCATGTACGCTCATCAACCCGACCATTGGGTTTAAGAAACCCTTGATTTAACTGGAACTTTTGCACAGCTTTCTTAGTTTTAAAACCAAAAATGCCATCAATAGGACCAGGATCAATGTCTCTTTTCTTTAAAGCATCCTGCACAGCAAGAACATTCTTGCCACGAGAACCACGCTTCAAAGGTTTTTTAGCTAATCCTTTACCCACACTACGCAAGTAACGAATAAGTTCTTCCCAATCGACAGGTTTGGTGTCATCTTGAGTGACACCACCAGCAGCAGCTACTTCTTTAGCGCCCGCCATAACCCAGTCGTACAACCAATCACCAGGACAACTGGTGTTAGCTAAATCTCTGTGACCTTTAATCCATAAACTGTTTTTATATTTGTGTTGCAAATAATCAATAACCTGTTTGATACCCTGCTGGGCTTCTAAAGTTAAAGGTTCAAACCCGTAACCAATGTACGAGATTGCTTCAGTTTTAAAATTCCAACCCTTAGTGGCACCACCCACAGCGCTCTGTGCTCTGCCTTCATAAACAGTTCCGTCTACATCAACAAGCCAGTTGTAAGCAATAGAAGACCAGCCTCTAGTGTTCATGTGGTGTCTTTCAAAAGCACGCACAGCGTCTTTACCAGTAGGTCCACCTTCAACACCGCTGTGGTGAATAACTATTCCTTCTATCCTTGATGGTGTTATCCATGTCCAAGGTTTTTTAGGAGCTGTAGCTCCCCATTCTTGTCGGGTAACAAACTTCATCTGATCCTCTGCAAAGATCGCCATTCAGCTTTATTCAAATTACGTTCCTTAACTCTTTGATATTTAGCACCTTTAGTGTCTCTAACCACTGTACTTCCTCCCCTGTAACCAATGGGTAATATCCAAGACAACCATGTAGAAAGAATTTTATCTTTATAACGTTCTTCTCTAGGAAGCATTCTTCTGACTTGAGCAATGTAAGGAATAAAATTTTGCAACGAATAAACTGTGCTTTCTCTAATCCCATATTTTCCTCTCGTGTTTTTAGCCACATGAGTTCCAGGCATTTTCTCCAAGAAAGGCATCAATCCTGGCATGTCAAAAAAGATTGCAGGAGGTTTAATATAATCATCACTAATAGGAATGTTTCTAAACATAGATGTACCCGTCAGCATTTCAATAGGTGTTTTAATTTGAGGTGCTAAACTTTCAGCTATTCTCGTCAACCCACCAAATGGTCTCTCTCTTGATGGCATGTCAGTGAACTCTATAAGATCCATGAAAGGAAGATCAGGAAAAGCAAACGAACGAGCACCCTGATTAGGGTTACCCATCAACCCACTGAGGTCAATACCCCAACGTTTGCCATACCATGCAGGAACCGTTCTGTCTTTTTCAACTCCGAGTTCAATGTTTTGTTTAACTTGAAGGTAACGGTAAAAAGTACGAGGTTGACGTAATATTTCTGTAGCCATCAAAGGCACAGAGTTACGTGTCCAAGTGTAAAACGGTAATGCTCTGGCAGCAAACTTTCGTTCCCAATCAGTCATAGCATCTTTAGAATAATTAAAATGGTATTTGTTGACTCTCATTATTGCTTCAACAGGACTCATACCTGTTCTTAAAGAATCAAAAGCTAAAGAACCACGCAAAATTTCTTCCATTTCCATGTTCCCATTACGAATAGCAGTGTTCCACACGTTGTCACGACGTAAAGGATTCCATCTCAAAGGACGACCATACTTATCAAATGTAGTAGCACCAGACATGCGGAAAGACTGAGCAACCTCAGCCGCCGCTTGACCTGCACCAATAGCACCCGAATCGTACACTCTAGAAATATCTCTAAACTGTTTTTTGCCTTGAAGGTTAAGTTTCTTAGCTCCCAGCTCGGCGGCACGTTGTTTCAAATAAGCAGGTTTGGAGCGAAGAAAATCTGTAGCACCTTTTCCTAAATCTTCAGCTAAATTTGCTTCTCTTAATGCGTCTTCCCAACCTGCATTAATAGCTTGACCTCGAAGTTTAATAAACCTTACAGCATTAGACATGTCCATTCCTGCTAGCAGATTGTTAAACAAACCACCTAATCCATTACGTTGAATAAAAGCAGGTCGTGCCACAGCTTGAGCTTTAAAATACCCTGTCATCGTATCCCAAACTCTAAGAAAATTTCCTACTTCTTTTTCACCAGCGTTAACCGTCTTAGACATCATCTCTATGAGCTGTTCATTTATTTCTGTGCCACCCATAGCAGCCATCATCCGACTGTTATCAGCGTACACAGGACCAAAAGGAAGCATCCCATCTTGGAACCCTGCTATCAATCCTTTAATAGGGCTGTCAGGTCCTTCAGCTTTCAACAAATCAGCGAACATGTTTTCTGCATCTTGGAACTGTTTGATATCATCAATCATTACTTCATCCAAAGGATTCAATAATTGTTTCTTATTAACAGGACCTTTCCATTTTTTAGCAGACTCTGAAGCTATAACTTTTGCCCCAGTTTTTTCAACCGCTTCATTAAATGTTAAAAACTTTGCTTCAGCAGTAGCACGAGCCGCTTCTAAATCTAACGCTTCAGCTTGCCATTGAAGAACAGTACCTTGTTTAGTGTAAGGACGAGGCATACCCATAGTCGTGTCACCTGTTGTACGAGCAGCATTAACACGAGACGTGTTAGCAGCTTTCATTGCTTGAGCAGCTTGACGAGTTAAATCGTTAGACTGTTTATAAAAATCAGCTAACGCTGCATGTTTAGTTATACGTTCAGCTTCTGCTTCAATAATATTTTTGTACAAAGGACTGCCAGTAATCAAAGGTTCGGTGCCTAATTTTTGATTAAGTTCTGCATTTCTTACATCAAGATCAATGTTTCTTTTCAACCACACTTGTGTTTCTTTAGCCCACTTGCGGTTAAAAATATCTTCAGTAGTTAAAGGTCTTCGCCAACCAGAATTAAAAGTAATAGCAGCTTCCAACTCATCAGCTAACCTGCCTACTTCTTCGACTTGTTCCACATATTGACGAATGTACTTGGGTCCCGCATTTTTACGAGCAAACCCGCTAAAACTTTTACCGCCCAAAGCGGTAATAAGAGCTTCTAAATCTTGCACATTCTTATCTAAACCACCCAAACGAACAGCCTTATTTTTAACAACCTGCAACAACTCTTGAGCTATCTGCACCTGTTCTAAAATATTTTTGTAAGCTTGACGAACTTGGACTGCTTTTCTTTGACCAGCTTTAGTAAGATCTTCTGCACCTAACACGGTTTTACCAGACACAATGTCAGCTTCAGCACGAATACTTGAACCTATACTGTCCAACAAACGGCTTAACCGAGCCACCGATTCGACACCAAAACTCATAGCCAACAGATCCTCAAGATCTGTTGTTGCTTGACCAGCAGTACGAGTAGTACCTGTTGCAGCTACCTCTAAAGCAACATCCATCTCATCATCCATGTTCATTAAAGACCGTTGCATTTGAGCTATCTTTGCATCAAGTTCATTGATGTCATCAGCAGTTTGTCTAATAGAACCCTCCCCAAGATCGTCAGCCTGCTGTTGCAATTTCTTTGCCGTCACATCATGTTTACCTGCGTCATCTAAAAAGTTTTTAGCACGAGCTGCGGCAGCTTCTGCATACTCTGTTTTCTTTGCAGCTTGCTTTCCCATTTTTGTCTGAGATTTACGTGCCGCTTTAGTGTTCCTGAACATGTCATCCAACAACTCGTTAACAGCACCTACCTTATTTTTGTTAAGTAAAACACCTTTACCAGCTAAATGATTTGTCATAGTCATGTAAATCATTTCACGACCCATAGCCTGTTTGTAACCATCAATTAGTTTTGCTAAATCAGTATCAAAAAAAGTATTTTCTCTAGCCCAAACAGGATCAACGTCAGCTATAAAATTTTCTATCTGCTTACGTACTGAAGGAGCGTGAGTGTAAGTCCTTGATCCCGCTGGACCAGCAGTGCCAGGTTCCAAGATTTCAAACCCTTGACGCACTTTCTTTTCACCCCAAGTAAAATCCATACCAGGTTCAAACACACGTTCATTCACTGCGTAAGCAGTGTCTCTCTTAGCGGCATTAGTAACATGAACCCCAGTGTCGTCTGCCGTGTCAGCTATTCTTTCACCTACACGAGCAGCATTAGCAACATCTCTGTCCTTATACCATTTTTGCCGTTTCGCACTTTGATGTGCTTCAGGGGTCATACGCCTAGTCACATAACGTTCACCTGCCGCTTGCCCTTCACGCACAGAACTCTTAGCCAACTGTTCCCAAGATTCACCCATCTCTTCAAAAAGAATTAACTGGGCATGTAACTCTTGAATCTCATCTAAAGTTTTACCGTTAGCCTCAACAAAATTAATAAACTCAGACAAATTAGGGTTTTGAGTACCATCAGCCATAAGCCAAGGTTCTTCCATAGCATCTTGTAAAATTCTTGCACTGTTAGCACGAGCGCTCATAGCTCCTGTAGGAGTTTGACCTAAAGCCTCACCAACAGCACCAGGTTTAGTAGCAGAAATATCGAAACCAGCTTCATGTATAAGATTAAAAAATCTTGTTTGCTGCCGATCAACGTCACCTAACCATTTACCCCTATTGGCATATCCTTTAGCGCTACCTTCTTCAACCCAACGTGCAGCAAAATATTTTAAAGGATCCCCAGATTGTAACCATTCAGTTAAAACTTTTTTATCAGTAAAACGTTTAGAAAAATGTTGACCTATTTTTGTACCAACCGCCCAATTAAAACCACGACCAGGAGCTGACGCTGCAACTTGAATAATTCTATTGTCGCCCCCTTTCATAAATGGCAAACCATAAGAAGGTTTGCCATTACTCCAAAACAAATTAACACGAGAAGTTTGTGCACGAGAAACAACATCCAACAAATCATCAGCCGTAGATTCAAGAGCCTCACGAGCAAACCCAGTTACAGGTGTTCCTCCTAAAGCAACTTGAACAGTGTCTACTCCTAAATCTTCACCTAACTCACGGGCAGTTGTTTCTAACAATTTACGAGCATCATTGCGACCCAACTTTGCAGCTTTATTAAAATCGTTAAGAAGTCTTTTTTGAGCCGCAGGGCTAGTAACCATATCACCAGCGGTTCGTGCAAATACAGGTGCCCATTCTTTCATACGTTTGCTAGTTATAACACCACCAGTAATAGCGTCCATGACTTTATCCATGCCCATAGCACGACCCATTAAACCAGTACCAGGAAGATTAAAACTTAAACCAACGTCGTACCCAATGTCACGTAAAGCCTTACCGCCAGCCGATAGTTTAGAACCGCTACGAGTTATACGAGTGGCGGCTTCTTTATGACCAGCTTTCATTAACTGATCAGCAACTTCTTTTGCACCTACTTTAGCTAACGCACTTGAACCCATAGTCATGTACGTCAACGGGTCTAAAGCAACATCGCCTATTAAACCTGCGACACGGTTACCCCATTTGCCTAAATCGGGACCTTCATCAGCCCACAAATCACCAAAACCGTAACGTCTACCTACTTGCTCTTTCCAATCAGAAGTAGAAAAACCTTCTCCTTGTAAAAAGTCAAGTCCTTCTTTCACAGTGGACTGTATTGCAGAATGTGCTGTTCCGTAAGCGCTTAAAGCAGCACCTATAGGACCTTCAGTTATTGGAGTTAATGCTTTTTGCCACCAAGATTTTTCAGGCTCACCAGCTACATCAGCGTAATCAACACCTGCACTTCGGTTGCCACTAAATTTAGGGTTTTGTGCTAGTAAAGAAAGAAAATCATTTGATGGTCTTTGACCAGAAAATGATTGACCAACCGAGTTAGCCATCTTGGTTCTAGGGTCAAAAGGGTTATTAGCAACCATTATCCTCCTGTCATAAGACCAAGTTGTTCACCAGCTTCTTCTATAGAGATTCCTTCTTCAGCAGCATAATTTGCAACTTCAGAATAAGTATCAGGAGCCTCCACAGGATACCCTCCTATAGCCATTGTTAAAGGATCATCGGAAGGTTCAAGAGCAGTCAAAGCAACTTCAACCATAGCTTTTAATGTGTCATCTGGGAGAGCCATAACCTGCTCAGGAGCCATACCTTCTAAAGCCCAACCAGTTTGAGGACCAGTTAACCAAGCCATAGCTCTATCCCAACTATCCTCATATTGTTGTTCTGCACCTGCTCTGTTCATGTCTTGGTTGTAAGTCAAATCTCCTATACTCATAGCCAGTTCACGGTTCTGAGCAGCAGCTTTTTGTTCAGCGTCCATTCTTTGTTGAATGTTTTCACGTTGAGCATCGTATTGTAAACTAGCTATGTTTTCTTTCATAGCTAACATTTGATTAGCGACATCACGTTTAGCTTGCTGTGTTAAATTAAGAGCGTCCATTTTACGATCTAAATCCATACCAGCATACATACGGTCTAGACGATCAGAATATTGTTGTTGTCTATTTCCTTGAGCTTCTAAGATATCACTTGTTTTAGTCGATGAGACTAAGAAAGTCGCAGCGGCTTCACCTAAATCATATTCTTCAATAGCTTGATCTATGCGATCATTACGTGTTTCTTTACTACCAGCTATTCGTTCATCTTGACGTTCACGTATTATGTCATATTCGTTCCAAAACTCATTTGTCAACATGCCAAGATTTTCCATCAACGCAGCCGAATCAGTTTCAATGTTAGCCAACGCAGAAGATCCCCAATTTTCTGTCGCAGAAGTACGACGATTAGCTTCACCCATAGCTAAATCTAACAACTCATTGATTCCTGTAGTGTCAGGTGAAGCTGTCATACCTTCTAACAAACTTACGTACTGGTTAAAAGGCTCATCAAATTCGGAAAACTTTTCATCAAAAGAAGGCATTGTGTATGCAGGAGCTTCCCAAGTAGGAGTCATAGTTTCTTGCAAACCAGCTAAAGCCGCAGCTTCACCTTCCGAAGTAGTAGCATCTTTATATGCGTCAACTGAAACTTGTTGAGCATCCGTAAAAGGATTCCAAGTACCTGTAGCAGGATCATAACTCATGTCTTGAGACATTTGATTACGCCACTCATCAGTCGCTACTTTTTCATCTGGAGGAGATAACAATGCGTTTGCCCAAGTAAGAGGATTAAATGTTTTTCCAGCCTTAGCAAAATGACCTAAAACATCTGAACCAAATCCTAAAAGTTGCCCACCCATAGTGTCAGGCGCTGGCTGAAAATCGTACAAGAAATCTGCTGCCGCATCAAATGGACGAGCATATTGAGGAATAATTGACTGACTTTGAACATTATGTGTGTAAGCAGAATCCTCAGGATTTATAACCTCAACAGGACGTTGCCCCCACTCATCACGCATCTCATCATAAACACTCATTAGATTACCCCTGCTTCCGACGCAAACAACCTAGACAAAGCATTCTTCTGATCTGTACTCATCCCAGCAGTACCAGCATTAAAAGCATTCAACTGACCCATGTTCGGGTTTGTACCATAATAGTTACTAGGACCTTGAGCTATAGCATCAGCAGTCTGATTAAACACACCCATAGGATCCATCTGATTCATAGTAGGCTGATTCATCGAAGTAATAGCGCCACTGCCAAACATGTCAAACATGTTTTGCAACTGTGATTGCATCAATCCTTGTTCAGCAGCCATCTGACCTCTGTTAATAGCGGATCTCTGATTCTCGTCCATCCAATCACGCAAAGACGTTTCAAACTCTCTGTCACCAAGAGACAACGCATTAGCACGATTTAATAGACCAGAATCAGCCATACCACGCTGATTAAACAAACCAGGAATCTGACGCATCATTTCATCCCATTTACGATCCTGAGCTTGATCCCAAAAAGCACGAGACTCATCAACTATTCCTTCTTGATTTTCTAAATCAAACGTATCGGTTTGAAACTGTAAAAATTCTTCATTAGCAAAAGGATCGAACGTACTTAGATTGCCTGTATTACCTCCAAGAAAATCACCACCATAATCGCCTCCCACGTCTGGAATGCCACCCATAGGGGGCATGACAGGAGGTGGTTGCACAGTTAGAGCTTCTTCAAGAATTACTGGATCAAACGTCTGTTCATAAGCGGCTTTATTAGCTTGAGCTTCTGCTTGAGCTTCAGCGTATTCTTCCATCGTCGGTAACGGAGAATCAATGCCATATTTTTTTCCACCAGGAGAATAAAAACTGCTAGTGACATCAGCACCAACAGACGCAACAGGTGCCTGATAACCGAACAAATTAGTGTTATTAGGAGCACTCATATTAAGAGAGGAAGCAGTACTTCCTGTTGAAGAAGGAAGCTGAGGCATAAACTTTTTGTCAGCAGAAGCAGCAGCATCTATCCGTCTTTGAACTTCAGCCCAATCGACAGCTCCTAAACCACCCGCCGCTCCAGCAGCGGCACTGTTCATCATCGCTCTGTCAGCACCTGTAGGAATACCAGATCCAGTTGTTGGAGTACGATATGCACTGTTCATCATTGCTCTGTCAGCACCCGTAGGGGTACCTGCACCAGTTGTTGTAGGACGACGTGCCTGATTCATCATGTTTCTATCAGCAGTAGTGTTAGCAGTAGGACGAACAACTTTGTTGTTCAAACCAGGCATAGAACTTCTACCTCTTTGATTTTGACCAGGAGCCATTCCATGACCAGCAGTGAACTGATTAGATTGAATCTTGTTCGCAGGAGTTGTAGTAGAAATCCTTGCTTTATTGTCTCTTACGACACCAGGATCTGGCATAATTTAGTAGTTAGTAAAAGTTGTTGGATATTGTGTCATTCCTCTTGGCGGTACAGTCGGCATTGGAGCAGGACGTGAATTTCTTGGTGGATAATCACCTATTTGAGGTCTTTGACGAGGTGGTCGTTGTGACATCATGCCTTGAATATGAGCAATTAAACCAGCTCGGTCATCCAACGTTTTTTGAAGTTGCTGATCAGCAAGATTTTCTCCTTGAGGATAAGGTCCTCTTTGTGGATTAACTCCCATACCTTGAGTCATTCCCATCTCACCTTGACCAAAGTTAGGAGGTGAAAATGGAACGCTTCCCATTCCTCCCGTCATTCCCATTTCACCTTGTTGTACAGGAATGCCACGAGTTTTACCTTGCATCATAGCCACTTCACCTTGACCAATACCAGGAGGTAAAGCTGGTGCCCCACCGCCTGTCATAGCCATCTCTCCTTGACCAATAGTTGGATTTGAACCTCCACCTAAAAAACGTTGAGCTTCAGGTGTGCGTAACCAATCTCTTACAAGATTTCCAACAATGGCTTGTTCCCCTTGACCAACAGTGCCTCTACGGCTTTCCCCTGTGCCTCCAGTAACACCCATCTCACCTTGTTGAACACGACTAGGTGCTGGTTTATCTCCAGGTTGCACAGGAGATTTACCCGTACCACCCATCCTTTGACTTGAACCAAGCTGGACAGCTTGAGTGTCAGCAACGCTTCTAAACAAATTAGATAGTTGCGCTTTCTGAGCGGGACTCATACCTTGAGTAGCTGACTCGAAAGCCGCCGACTGTTCAGTCGTCGGATTCCATTGACCTACATCTTTCCCGCCTGTTTTACCTCTAATAGCTCCATATGCCATAATATTATCCTTTAGTTAAAAACTTGGCCCGCAATAACAAGGGTTGCAGTGTCTACAACAACATTTAGTACAATCGCCCCCTCCGACCCACCGCCGCTGAGAGCAATACCAGCACTCACATCCGAAATGTCGCCCGTCTGCCCTTGTGTAAGACGCTGGTTTATACGTTGTACGCTCATTGCAACACTCCTTATCCAAAGTACGTAATCTGGATGTCTGAATCCGAAGAACCAACTCTAATAAATTTCACGTCTGTTAAATCATCTTGGTACAAATCCAACACACTATAAGGGTTTAAATAGTGACCCACAGAAGCAGTTGGTGTACCCCACCTGACTCTAATAGCTTCACCACCATTAGTAACCATCGCTGCAATAGCACCAGTAGGCACCGTACAAGCAACAGCCGTACTAGACACTGTTAACGCTTGATCACCTACGGAATGACCGTAAGCTGAAGCGTTGAATCTGATAGAAGATCCAGGCATTTAATCTCTCTTTCCAAAAATATTCAATGTATTTGCACTAACTTCATCATCCAAATCACTTAACTTCTGGGACAGTTTCCTAAGTTCGTACTCAATACTTCTAGCGTTCTGTCCCAAAAACTTGTAAGAAGGCTTATAAATAACCGCCATTAGTCTTCTTCCAGTTCATCTATGCGTTCGTGAACCATAGTGAACTCTGTTGGAATCCACGCAAG
>TARA_R110000824_G_scaffold346368_1_pt1 | contig 18648 bp, 27 predicted proteins | sample TARA_R110000824 | Tara Oceans TARA_R110000824 (sample SAMEA4397747) | marine metagenome | biome: Polar Biome; feature: [MES] marine water layer (ENVO:01000295) within the mesopelagic zone...; material: water (ENVO:00002006), including particulate matter (ENVO:01000060) such...
CTTACCTCCACGAGCAGCACCCTGCCGCGCCTTCATCCGCTTGTACACACCCATGGTATAGCCGTAATCACCAGACTTGCCAACATCCGCAGCACGAGCCTTCGCAGCTGACCACAACCGCTCGTCCCTCTTCGTCTTCACCACGTTCGTAGGCACCTATAGGCTCCCGTGCACGCTCCTGCGCGCTCCTGGCGCTGCAGAGATTGTAGGTGTGAAACTACCTACGGAGATCACCACTGCGCGCTCTCGGCTGGATGTCGGAAGTCAGTGCAGTCGCACTGCCCGTCATTCACCCTCGTCACAGCGGGCTCGCCCAAAGCGAGACGCTGCTCAGTAATCCAACTTCCTAGCGAGCTGCGGAGTGCTAAGATACCGCTCTACGCCCGCTGGGGGGATCGATGAACTGGACTCGGTTATCACCGAGCCTCAGTCATCTTGCCACGTAAGCAGAGATAATATTATAGCAGGTTTTTGGGGATTTGTCGATGTAGGCGAGATGGGTGGTTAATGGTCCGCCGAATAGCACTTTGGGTGCTATCGACTGGAGGGTGGGGTGGTGATCAGATTGGTTCTTTAGATCTGAAAATACCAGCGCCCCATTTTGGCCTAACGTACCAACGAGGAAGGGGGGGTCACCGCGTTCCAGTCCTTCGGACTGGACACGCATGAGTTCTACTGTCTCATTCTGCAACACTCCGCTGTGACAGATTGTCAAAGCCCTGTGTCAGACTGTCAGCTGTAAGCCTGGCTTACACGTGTCTCAGAATGACACACACTGTCTCAGCCTGAGACACCCAGCCTCGCGCGCGTATCTTATATGCGTGAGAGCTGGCTCCGCTAAGCTCCCGGAATCATTGCCTTATTGGCGAGAACCCGGGTAAGTGCCTGGAATCATTGGCGAACTGGTTTGGTGTAGGCCGGGTTGGGTTGTAACCCCTTGATATTATTGGGGAAAGGGGGAGGGCCTAGACACCCAACCACCGCTCAGAGCCCACAACCAAACATTTCTCGCTCTGCAACCCATTGGATTTACTACGCTTTCCAAGAATCGACATAAGGAACATAAAAAGTACTGTACTTCTGTCAACAACCATGAGACTGTTTAGTTGTCGAAAGGGGCTGACCCCGGAGACGCCGCTCCTTTAAAACCTAACCCCTGACCCGATGCGACATCGGCGACCCACCGGCCGCGACCCTACATGGGAAGCACATAGGCCGGACCGGCGAGCTGACTAGCGGGAAGCGTCACAAGCGGATGGAAGGCCGCAGGGGATAGGTGGAGCACCGTAGCTCATTGAAAACTGAAGACTGATTCGAGGGACCATGGCACCCCATAGGAGGGACCCATGGCCAAAAAGATGACACACCGCAGGGCAGCTGCCCTGATGGCGAGGGAAGCTCTAGACCTGGCTGCGTATCGGTTGGAGCAGTTTGAAGGCCTCAGTGAGGCCGATGGCGAGGCGATTGCGGAGGCAATCTACCGTATTGCGGGGCCGATGTACGACAGGCTCGACACCATTGCGGGTGAGCTGACCGTCTACGACGTCGACCACGCATACGCGGAGTGCACGTGGTGTGGGAAGCGCAAGTGTAGCACTCAGCTCAAGCCCGGTACATCGGAGTGCGTAGACAGCGGACCTATTAGAATCAACATCAACCCATAACCCACGACCGTCACGGTCTCTCGAATCAGCCTTCAGTCACCCCATAACCCAACAAGCAAGCGAGGTGAACGACGCACCCTAAGCCGTCCCGTGTTAACCACGGGGCGGTGCGAGGAGCTGCGACACAATGCCTAACCTGGACCCAGGAGCCTCGGCACCTGGACAATCCTACTGGACCCAGGAGCCTCGGCACCTGGACAATCCTACACCCAGCCCTGTGGACGCTAACGGCGACCAGGATTCGACTGTACCAGTGGAGTGCAGGGGCCATCAGGGCTGACCATGGCCAAATGTCGCGGCTCCTCGCACCGTCCAGTGCACAACCCCCATAACCCACGACCCACGACTCCAAAGGACTAACCAAATGCAGACCATCGTCTACGGCTCCAAGACTTTCACCCTCGAAAACCACGCCGCTGCCAGGCTCATGCTGGACGCCAAGCAGCTGCGGAAGACCGACGTCCGCGGAGCTTCCGGGCTGGTCGCACTCGCGGTCAAGGTCGAGACCGGAACCATGAGCGCTAGCGAGGCGCTCGCCCTGGCCAACCCGCTCCGCAACGCGGCGTAGGGTCTCACGGGCCCAAGGCATCGCCCCGCGGTGCCTTGCCTCCTGCGACTCTGCGACAACCCACAACCGAGGATAGAACGATGACAATCTACCGCTACGTCGTACACTCCCACCCCAGCAACGTCGGCGAAGGCACCATGTTCGAGACCATCGGCGAGGCGCGGGAGTTCGTGCTCCAGTACGGCGAGCAGGGCGCATGCATCTCTGAGGTGGCCTTCGAGTTCGCCGATTCAGAGCTGGTCGAGGACACTCGCAACGAGCGCTAACCCAACCCATAACCCAACAACGGGAGTAGCTACCCAATGAACACTATCAAGATATACGACGGCCCGTCACGGCTGGACGGTGCGCGAATCATCGTGCTGATGACAGGGCTGAGGTCGGCCAGCAGGAACACGAAGACAGGCGCCATGCTGCAAACGTGGGTGATGCGATACGATGCGGCACCACACGAGGCGCAGAAGACAGGCGACGACGCCAGCGTATGCGGCCGGTGTCCACTGCGCCCCTTGCTACACAAGGCGGACCCTGTCGAGGACAAGCCCTGCTACGTAAAGACGTTCCAGGCCCCTAGGTCCACGTGGAAAGCTAACCGCGACCTGCCCGTCACACCCCTGGGGGCCGTGCCTGGACTGGTAGCAGGGCGGCGAGTTAGGCGGGGCTCGTATGGTGACCCCGCAGCAGTGCCGGGCCGAGTGTGGGCGAGTGTCGATGGGTCCAAGGGGACCGGCTACACGCACCAATGGCGAGACCATGACATCGGGGCGCGCGTCATGGCGAGCGTACACACCCAAGCCGAGCGCCTGGAGGCCAAGGGCAGGGGCTATCGCACGTTTCGAATAATCACAGCTGTGGGCGACCACGGGCTGGGGCGCGACGAGATACTGTGCCCGGCATCCAAGGAAGCCGGGGCGCGAACAACCTGCGAGAAGTGCAACCTATGCGACGGTCGCAAGGGTGACAACGACAAGCGGCGTGACGTGGCAATCGTCGCGCACTGATCAACCCACAACCCACAACGAGAGGACAAACGATGACACCCGAACAATGGACCTTGCTTCTACGCTACGCCCATGAGGGCTCGCGCGACTCCATCGCCACGATCACCGGCTTTATGGAGGCGACCCAGCCCGATGAGCACGCTAAGCGCGTGTTCACGCTGCTGCGGCGCAAGCTCGAAGGGCCCGGACATTACCCGACCCTGCGAGGCGTCCGAGTCGCCGCTGATTCGTGGGAACGCTACCTCGAAGAGGAGGGCAGGACCGACGAGGCCGAGCGCATGCACGACATCGTGGCGAACAACTAGCCCAACCCACAACCCACAACAAGAGGACAGAACGATGACCGACACTAACACGCTACTTCGCGAGCTTGCTGTAAACGTGGCCAGAAAGGCGCGTGTGTGGCAGGACATCGACACCGAGCGAGGCCTCGCAGAGGTCGCCGCCTCCGTCGAAAGCTGGCTCCACAATCGGGCGCCTATGCTGCCTGGGTATGACCCCACGTGGCAGGTAAGCCCCCTCACGGGCGAGAAGGCCTACAGCTTCCCCGACGAAGCCGAAGCTGAGCGCGAGTACCTGGACGCCGTCATGAGCGGCGAGGAGGACGGAGCATGAGTTGGACATACAAAGGGCGCGACGCATCCACGCAAACGCTGCCCGGCTACGGTGACTGCGACCCGCCCGACGACGAGCCCGTGGCGGGGGTCGACTATGGGAAGTGCGACTGGTGCGACAAGGCCGTCGACAGTGATGACGCGGTTATCTGCGATGGCAACGACGGACCCGAGCACCTGGACAGCGTGGACGGTATCCACGAGTGGGCCCTCTGGGCCTGCAAGGCATGCCACACCGAGGGGCTCACCGAGTACCGCCCCGACGAGCAGCCCGACGACGATGACGACCTGACCAACGAGTAACCCCACAACCCAACAACACACCCCGGAGCACAGACCATGGACAAGCAAGCACGCAGACGAGAGGCAGTCAGCACATCGGAACATGCAGTGGTAGGAGCCCTGCTGTACTCGGCCGGGCGTACCACGTGCGCCTGCACGGCCGAGTCCCTGCGCCAGGAGTGGAAGAGGCGCAGCAGGCGCGCTCCCGACGCGCTCACCTGGGACAGCGCGGTGGCGCGACTGGTCCGTGCTGGCGTCCTGCTCAGGTGGGACGGGGAGAGCTGGGACGGGGACGGGGCGGACACTTACACCCTGAACCCGGAGGTCGAAGTGGTCAGCAACGTGCTCTAACCCACCCGCTAAACCCACAACCCCCAAGAGGAACGACATGACTAGAGATAAGTTCAGGTTTTCATTCGAGGTCTGCTTTGATTACGACCAAGACGCCGACGGGTCAAGTCTGCTTGATGCGCTAGTCGGTAGCGTCGAGGGCATCGTAGAAAACATCGAGGCAGAGGGCCGGGTCGAGGTTGATAGCCTCGACCTCGAATACATCCAGCAGAGCTGCTGCGTCGAGCGAGTGCGGGCAGAGAGCGCGTACACAAGCAAGGAGGAGCAGGCATGAGCGCACACGACCCGGACATCATCAACGCACACAACGAGGGGTTCACCCAGGGCGAGAGCTTTGGGCGACACGTTGCGAGGCAGGAGCTTCTGCCGCTGCTTAAGGCCGTCAGCCGACTACTCACGAGCACCGTCCACGGCCCGCACACCGTCGCAGGCACCGACCTCGACAGGGCCATCGCCGACATCGAAACCACCTAGCACTTGACAGGGCACCGGATGTCCTGTAGATACCACCCAACCCATGACCAACAACGAGGACACCATGAAGCGCATCAACCCAGAGCAGCTGGCCACCCTGCGCGCGTATGCTGACGCAGCTGGCGAGGAGTGGAAGAAGCGACTAGCCCTCGACTGGATGAGGGCAGGCACCAGCGTGCGGCTTTACCCCCACCACTACGCCACGCTTCACGGGCTGCGAAACATGCCTGGCGCGTTCAAGTGGCTCGACACGTTTGCGTTCAGCGAGGAGGGCTAGACCATGGACCTGAAAAGCAAGCTCATGCAGTGCTTCGACCACTGGACAGGCGACGGCTACACCGTCACGGTCAAGCCGTGGACGCCGATCACCAACCGGCGGGGGCAGACCACCCAGCAGGCCACGGTCATCGTCGAGGGGCTGGTGCCCAGCGGACAGGGGACCACCCCGGGCCCCTACCTGGATGCCAGGGTGACGGTGTCCTACGACACCGAGGACCGGCGCATCGAGGTGGACATGACCGTCGACAACAAGTGCGACGCTCTCACCCTCGGATGCAACGGTGAGAGCGTCGCCGGGCACATCCTCACCACCATGTCGCGCCACATCTCGTCACGAGACGTACGCCATGAGCGGTGCTTCGACCTCGCCCTCCAGCTTGTGGAGAGCATCAACAGCAACTACGGGCCCAACGCCTACTAGGCCAGCAATGAACCCACCGAAGACCAGAAGGCGAGGCGTGGCAGGTGCCCCGCTCGCACTACAACCCATGACCCCGGAGAGACAGATGGGAAAGACCTCATACGACATCGCAAGCGAGGCACGCCACCTGGCGGCCGAGCTGATGGACATCGCCGACGCTGATGGCGTCGTAGACGATGAGCGGTACGACGCCTGGGTGGAGGAGAGCCTCGGCATCTACGCCGAGACACGCGACAAGCTCCAGGCGCTCAAGGCCGTCAAGCTGAGGCTCTCGGCCGAGGCGGACATCCTGAAGACCGACGCCAAGGCCATCGCCCAGCGCGCCAAGCGCCTCGACGACGACGTCAAGCGGCTGGTCGGCTACCAGAAGGACCTGCTGCTGGCTCACCGGGAGCTTCACCCCGGCGTCGACAAGGTGGACACCACCGACGGCAGCTACGTGCGCCTGACCGAGCGCAAGCGCTACGAGGTGGCCGTGCCTGACTGGGTCGTGGTCGATGACCACACCATGGAAAAGTGGTTCGCCGAGCGGCCACCCCCCAAGCCCGACAAGCGCGCCATCACCAGGGCCGTTGCCGATGGCGTCGTGACGGCGGATGACTTCGCCGAGATGGGCATCGAGGTCGAGGTCACCACTATCGAGCACGTGCAGGAGGGGCGGTAATGGCCGACCCACAACGAAGGGCCAAGCGCGCAGGCCATGACCTGAAGGTATGGAAGGCAAACTTAACACACCTGCGCACCAGCGTTCTCGGTCTCACGATGCGTAACTTCGCCCACAAGCTCGGCGTCAACTGGACGACGGTGCGGTCTTGGGAGGAGTGGGGCTCATACCCAACCGAACGACTGCTCGACCGCCTCTACGACTTTGCGGCCAGTGAGGCGGGGTGGGGAGTCGATGACTGGAGAGCCGACCACAGGGAGAACGATATGAGCGATATGGATACATGGATGCGCAAGGTCGAGGCATGGGCAACGCTGGTGCGGATGCGCGCCAACCTCCCCGACCACCCGCTCCACATGACCACTTACCAGCCGCTGTATCAGTGGCTTGTCGACAACCAGCCCGACAACATCGGGTTCCCACCCAAGGAGAGCAGCACCCATGAGTAACCCAGGACCGGAGCTATTCAAGGCTCTTTTGGCCTTCCAGGCGACGAACCCAAGCGTCGCCAAGGGGGGCGACAACCCGCACTTCAGGTCGAAGTACATCACGCTGGAAGACCTGACGAGCGTGGCGAGGCGGTGCAATGCACACGGCCTCATCTTCTACCACCACCTCGACAGCGACGACAACGGGGGTGACTTCTGCGTGACCACCGTGGCCCATGCGGAGAGTGGGCAGTATGTCGAGTCGCGTGTGCGACTGCTCTACGGCAAGGCCAACCCTCAGGGGCAGGGCTCGGCAGCCACTTACGCCAGGCGCTATGGCCTCGGCGCGCTGCTCGCCCTCTGTGACACGAAGGACGACGACGCCATCGGGGCCATGGAGTCGACCGGGCGGCAGTTCCAGCAGGGCAGCAGGCCTGGCAGGGGCGAGTGGTCTGAGGCGAAGGACGATGACGTCCCTTTTGACGGCGGTGGCACCGAACAGCCACCCCAGCCCGAGGCCCGGGAGCACCACGAGTCGTTTGAGGCGGTCCGCAAGGCGTTCTGCGCGGCCCTCAACCGTGAGTTGGACCTCGACTACAACGAGGTCGCCATGTGGTGCGAGTCGATAGACAACCCACGACCCAGCGAGATGGACGATGACCAGCGACGACGCCTGCTCGACTTCCTTCGAAGCGAGCCGGGACTCAACCGATTTCTCAACTGGAAGGAGATGCGATAATGGCACGAGCAAAGATGCCCAAGCAGAGCGCGAGACAGGCGCGACTGCCCAACGACAAGGGGGTGCAGGTCAGCACTTGGATACCCAAGCACCTCAAGCGCACAGCCGAGCGCTACGTTATGGCCTTCAACAACCAGCACCTGGGCGGGAGGATGACCGTCAGCCGACTTTTGTCCTCACTTCTCCAGGCCCACCTCCAGAAGGAGGGCGCCATCGACGACGACGACTACAACTACTAGAGGAGGAGCCTGAACGCACCCACTGCTGTGACTGTGGGCGCTTCACGAGACTCGGTGCCCGCAGGTGCGGCCCGTGTGATGTTCGAGAGGAGAGATTCCAACAACGGCGGCGAGACGCCGCAATCAGGAGGAGAGCCAAATGGCCAACACAGTGATTTTGATGGGGCGCCTGGGCGCCAAGCCAGAGCTGCGACGAGTCGGGAGCCAGAACATCGCAGTGGTCGACATATCCGTCGCCACCGCAGCCTTCGCCAAGGGCGAGAAGACGACCGACTGGCACAACGTCACCCTCTGGGACAAGCAGGCCGAGCTGGTTTGCAGTCTCGACAAGGGCGAGATGGTGTACATCGAGGGCTCGCTCAAGCACGAGGAGTACACCGACAAGGAGGGGAACAAGAGGCGGAAGAGCTACGTGAAGGCCTTCCGCTTCGAGTTCTGCGGGTCCAAGCCCAAGCCCCAGACGGGTGCGGTTGGTCCGCAGTCCAACCCCTACCGTGACGACGACCTACGGTTCTAGTATATCGGAGCCACCCAGGCCCTCGGCAGGGCTCTACCACAAGCTAGTGAGCCATTATGGCCTCATCGACATCTGACTCCTGCCGAGGGCTGCTTTTATGCACGCACTAGTCGCCACGCTGATGCTCACGGCCGCTATCCCCGCGAGCGACAGGGCCATCATCGAGCACGCCGCCAGGTGTGGCGTGGACCCGTACCTGGGTGCGCGCTTCCTGGAGATAGAGACGCTGGCTGCCATACCCGAAAGGCTGCGCGGCATGACGCTCGCCAAGGCCTGCATGGAGACGCGCGGGAACCCCAACGCCATCGGTGACGGGGGCAAGGCGGTGGGCATCGTGCAGCTATGGCCCTGGGCTGAGCAGTTCATACACGACCGGACCGACCCGGTGGCGAGCATCCACGTGCTGCTCGGAAGGCTGGTGACCACAGAGCGGACGGTACACCGGTACTGTCCAGGCGTCCGGGACAGGTGGAGGCTCGCCTGGATACGCATCAACAGGGGGCCATTCTGGCGCAGGCCAGACAGGAAGGGGGAGGCGAGGTGCTCAGGCACCTCCCCGGCCGGGCTCAAGGTGCTGCGCAGGTGGCGCAGGCTTACACGCCAAGCTTCGCGATGACGGAGTCGAGCTTTCGGTCAGCGTCTCGCACGATGGTGGCAAGCTCGGTCTGGAGCGAGTCGCGCTGGTCTGCGACCTTGTCCTCTGCCTCCCGGCAGTCCTTCCTGATACCTGCGATGACCACATCGTAACGCTCCCTGAGTATTACGACCCGGCGCTCGTAGCCCTCGTCGATCTCCTTGAGGGTGGTCTGGAACGACTCGGTGAGCGCATCGAGGCGGCGCTGCATGCCGATGTGCTGCCATATGAGGAACAGAACCATGAGGCCGAGGGAGCCATAGTCTGCCAGTGCGCCCATGCCGTCAGGCATCTAGGGCCTACTGGTCTGGACCATCACCTTCAGTTCGGCAGTGGTCTTGTCGAGTTCAGAGAGGACCGTCTCGGTCTTCTCGACAACCTTTACGAGGCGGGCCTGCTGCTCCTGGATGGAGCGAACGTCTGACTCAAGCCTGACGATGTCGTCCTGGTGCTCTGCGCTCTGGGCCACCAGGGCCTTCTGGGTGTCGTCGGCCTTGGCCAGGTTGACGGAGGCGGACACGATGAGCGTGAGCAGCACGCCCGCCCAGGTGGCCAGCGCCACCACGTTCTGCCTGACCCAGGTTGCGACGGTCATTCTTCGTCGCCCTCTACTGCGGCCTCGACCCTCTTGCTCACTGTGGACAGAAGCCTGACCGCGAGCATGACAGCCGGCGTAAGTGCGGCGCCGATGGCCACGCCGAAGTCGGTGGGGTCGAGGATGATGAAGCCGCCCAGGTGGAGCACGCAGGTCACGATGGCGGCGACGACTACGCCGCTCTCTGGGCCATCAATGGGCTTTGAGTGGATGGTCTTGATCATGACAGCTCCTCGTCGTCCAGGATTTCGATGCCGATGCCATCGCCTATATCGATGGAGCCGCTCTCGATGTAGACCTCGTCGGTGCGCAGCGCAGCGAGTGCCTCGGCGATGGCCTCGACGGGCACCATCTGGAGGGCGGAGCTTGCGGCTGCAAAGGTCTCGACGCCAGTGGTCTTGTTGAGCGCGCTGAGGAACGACGCTGCGACCAGTGGGATCTTCAGCAGGTCCTTGTCGGCATCACTGAGAGCCACGGCACAGCTCCTCGGCGACGGTCTTGGATATCTTGAGCTTCTCAGGCGCTGCGATGCACACGCGGACGACCTCAGGGTCTTCCGGGGCGTGGACCACGAGGCAGGTGCCCTCGTTCTCGACCTTGCTGAGCTTCCAGCCACCCGTCCGCAGGTGGTAGACGCTGCCGCAGCTGCTGAGCAGCATCAGCAGGATGAATGTGGCGCAGTACTTCATTGGGCCTCCTCTGTGTGGGTTGTGACCCGCACAAACCCTAACAGGCTTTCGCCTGCCTCGTCACTATCTCGTGCCATTCCAGCTCTAGCCGTCCCATCTTGCCTTGGTGAGGCGCACGTCATAGTGCGTGAAGTTCTGGCTGGGGTACACACCGATACCGCCCTGCGGGATGGTGCCGTCAGCGATGAGCTCCTCCAGGCAGGCCGATACTTCTGCCGGTGACTTACCGCTCAGGCGGATGTCAGCCGCTGAGGCCGTGAGGTGCTTGGACTTGGACGCACCACCCACTCTGCGGTTGTATTCCTTGGTGCGGTAGCCGGAGATGATGACCACGGGCGAGTCCAGGCGTGCTCGGAGGTGCTCAAGCGCCAGACACAGTGCAGCGACGTTGCCCTGGTACTTCTCAGGCACCTGGGTGCCGTCCTTGCAGGCGAACTCGCTCATCTTGAAGTGTTTGGTTACTTGCATGGTGATCCTCTACGGCCTTGGGGTGCTCGGCATCATCAGTCGAACCGAGTCAGCGGGGGGCGTGGTACGGATGGTGGTCGCGGGAGCCCTGGAAGGCCGAGCGACTTCCCCTTCTTCGCTCTGTCTTTGTAGTGCGCAGCGCTGATGCCGAAGAAGTTCAAGACTATCGGGATGCCCTTCTGGAAGGCGCTCTTCTGCTCGGCGGTTGCATCTCTGCCAAAGGCCTCAGCCATTTGCTGTACGCCGATCGGCGTGACGAGGCCGAGCGTCGGAAACACCACCCTGTCCAGGGCGTAGGCCATGGTGGCCTCTTCCGCATTGTCTGGGTTGAGGCCCGCCTTATAGGAGCCCCTCTCAGAGGCCGGGATGCTCTCCAGGCCCCGACCGCGCCAGTCGGTGCCCCTCCCGACCTTGACGAGCCAACTCACGAGCGGGGCTAGCTTGTTTCTGCTGAGTTGCTTTAGTGGTGCGAGGTGCTCCTTGCGCCAAGGTACGTGGGCGTCGGGCAGCTTGCCCTCCTTGAGGAAGTCCTCCAGGGTGCTGGCCGGTGAAAACACAAAGGGCCAGACGTACCTCCATGTGGCGCCCAGGCCCTGCATGGTGTCGATGTGGTAGTCGCCTATCCGCATCTTCAGAAAGTCGGCGTTCTCTGGGTTGAAGAAGTTGTCCATCGCCTCCACTGCATCATCGTCGTTGTAGGCAGCGGCGATGCCTGACATCACCATCATCCCCATGGCCCACGACATTTGGCGCCTGGCGCGCCTCATGAACAAGGCACGGGCCTCCGGGGAGACATCGGAGAACTTGCCCTTGCCAGCCGCAAGCTCAAGCGCTCGCCACGGCAGTTCAAAGCGGGACATGGTGTAGCGTGGGGCGAACATGAGGTGGCGGGCCACTCCCAGCGCCTTTGCGTTAAACGTGCCTCGGCCCGTGCTGACGTTGACGAGTAGGCCGAGAGCTTTGATGTCGTTGGCGAACTGCTTCTCTTTGGACCCATCCGGGGCACCGCGCAGGTCAGCCTTCCGCATGTCGGCGAGGTTAACGCCGTTCACCTCGGCCACCAGCCGCGCACCCTCGTCAAAAGCCTCGGTTCTCAGGATGTTCAGGGTTAGGCCGAATATGTTCTGCGACGGCTGCACGAGCACGTCCGCCAGCATGCCGGTCTCAAACGCCCTGAACATCCACGCCTCTTCGCGCGCCCTGTGAGGGTCGGTTTCGTCGTCAATGTTCGACCTGCCCTCCACCTCGGTCATCTCAAGGTCGGCGAAGTCTCGGAGGCCCTGGTTGGGTGACGAGAGCAGTTCAAGCTGCTTGTCGAGGGCGTACTTGCGGTGGCCTGCGCGCCACGGTGCCGCGCTGAGCGCAACGTCGATGGTCTGCCAGGCTGTTGCGGGCATCTGGATGGCGAGGCCAAGGGCTTGTCTGCCGAGGGCGGAGTTGTCACCGGACGAGTTGAGGACGAGCGCCCCCCCGAAGGCCTTCCTGTAAAGCGCCAACCACGGGTGGACGGCCTTGTCGGGCACCGCGCCCTTGGCCCGTTGTGCCTTTCTTGTCTTGGCCTTGGCCTTCTGGACGCCGTCGGCGGCCTTCCTCGCCTCTTTCTGGGTGGCCTTGAAGGCCTTCTCCAACTCCTTCTGCCGCGCACTCTTCTTGATGGGGGTGACCCTGATCGGCGCTCCCTCGATCTCGGCTGCCTTTTGGCGAGGGGTCTTCTCCTTCCCATCCCCCTTCTTGGGCTTGCGGGCCTTCTTCTTGGCCTCTTTTTGCACTTCCTCTGATGCGCGCAGCGCGTTCTCCGCGCTCTTGAGCCTGCGCGCGGCCTTCTTCAACGCTTTCTGCGCCTTGGTCTCCGCCTCGGCAGCCTGAGACTCCGCCTTCTCTGCGGCGTCCCATAGCCTCTCAAGTCTCGCGACCTCCTGGCTCGTGAGCGGCTTGCGCTTCTTGAGGGTGGCCCTGGCCTGCGCCTCGACCACGTTCATGACCGGGTCAATCAGATACTGGCGAAACCTCATCGCCTGGGCGGCCGGGGTACCACCGCGCTTTTGCGCGAGAAGGGCATTGAGGGCCAGGGCTCTGAGCTTCGCGTCTGTTGCGGCAAGCTTTGCTATCTCCCTTGAGTCTGTCGCCTGCTCGGCGGCCAGGAGCACGTTCGCGCGCGCAGTTGACGTCGCCCGATACGCCGCGTGAATGGCCGCAATCTGCGTGTTGGTGGGCGACAGCCTGCTCTCATTCACTTCAGTGATGAGTGTTTCGGTGGCGGCGGGTATCTCCACGTCCGTCCCATCCTCGGACAGTTTGGACCTTAGCCCTGCGTCATCCATGGCCGTGATGACGTCGGCGAAGCTCATCTTCTGGTGGGACAGGAGTTGGTCGATCTCCTCGTCGGTCCGGCCCATCTCGCGCGCAAGCTGCTTTATCCGGTCGATATTGTCCGCATTCCTGGGGGCGATGGCCTGCCCGCTCTCTCTCAGCTCTGCGGCGGCGGCTTCATTGACCGCATCTGTGACATCGGCTTCGGTGGAGCGGGACTCGTTGGCCACCATGGCCAGCCGCCTGATGGCGTCCTTGGCCGACATCGGCTCTGGCGGGGTATCTATCTCCTCTACGCGCCTACGCTTTGCGCCCTTGTCGACCACGGCCCTGAGCTTGGCACCAGACGGCCTGGGCGCGACCTCGCGCTCCTTGGCGGCCTCTTCCGCTGCCTTACGGGCCTCCCTGACCTGGGCGGCCAGTCTGTCCTTCTCCATCTGGACTTCGATGGCCTGCGCCTGCTCGTCGATGGCCTCGATGGGCAGCGCCGGGGGTGCGACCTGGTCCCTGTATCCGGTCACGGTGCCTGTCGGGGTATCGACTTCCTCAATGACCGCCTCGACGACAGGCTCGGCTGGGGTGGGGGCTAGGTCTGGATAGTCCTTCAACACCTCGGCGGGGACGGGCTTTCCAGCATCAAGGGCTCGCTTGACGGCGAACCTGTGAATGGCGCTGCTGAAGTGCTTGGTTCTTAGTTTTGCCTTGGTGACATCGAGGCCGGCATCTGTGGCAGCGGATAAGAGCGCATCGCCGTAGCCCTTGCCTCGAAGTTCTGGGCTAAGAGCAAAGTGAGCCACGCCTCCGGCCTCGTCCGTGTCGAAGGCCAGCAGGCCGACTATGTCTCCCTCACGGCGCCCCGCCTGCAACGATGGCGTCGGATGGTCGACCTCTGTGTTCTTGAGGATGTAAAACTTGCGGTATCCAGCCCCCTCGTCTACCAACACCAGGCCATCGCCCAGATCGACCCAAGAGCGCGGGGGGAAGTGTGCAAATGACACCCTGCGCCCGATATTTTCAGACGCCACATGCTCTTGCACGTAGGCCCTAAGTCCGGCCCCCTCCTTTCTGGCGGGATTGAACTGGTCATAGCCCTCGTTGGGGTCCCAGTTGGTGTTTTCGCGAACAAACTCACCCTTTGGGGTCTGCCAAGGGCGCCCTTCTTCGGCGGGGGTGACGATCTCCTCAGCAACCACCCCCTCGGCTGGCTCAAGGGCGACGGCCTCTTCCGCCACAACCGGCGCCACCTCCTCGGCGACAGGCGCGGCCTCAGCCTCAAGGTCGGCCACCTCTTGCAGTAGCCTGGCCTCTCGACGCGCCGGCACGTCCGCTATGCGCCTCCCTAACTCGCCGATGGTGTCGTTGCGCCTCATGGCAGCACCACCGCCCATGAGGCCGCCCATGGGGGCGCCAATGGCAAGCCCGTGGATGCCGCCCTTGTGACCCTCTGCCCAGTCAACACCGAGAAAGCCTGGCCTGTCAGACCCGGCCTGTATGCCTATGTTCTCCAGGTGCTGCTGGGTGTACTCCTCTCCGCCTTCAATGAGGGCACCCCGCGCTGCCGCACCCTTGACGGTGGAGGCTCCAGCGCCACTCAGGGCCTTGAGGGCTGACGCCTTCTCGATACCAGCCACAGCACCGGCCATGGCGATGCCTCTGCTCAGGTCGTTGAACTCGATGGAGTCCGAGCCCCTGTCGGCTGCGGCGCGCTCTGCGTAGTCGCCGATAAGGGTGCCCATATAAGCGGGCATGTTCTGTATGGCGGCATACATGCCGGGGGCGGCCTGGACCATCCCCCGACCGACCAGGCTCAGCAGCGGCGCGAAATCACCCCCTTTGGCCTTGCCCAACACCGCGTATATGTCGTCGTCCTCTGGCCTTCCTCCCTCGGTGAGGCCCACCTCCCAGTCCTTCCATGACTGTTCGAGTTCGACGAGTTCGGGTGCGAAGGGGCGCCCAGCAACGACCTCTGCGCCAGCGAGCGCGCCCTTTAGGACGCCGCGAGGAAGTGCGGATACCCCCGCAGCCAGGGGTCTGACGAACTCCGACTGGAGCGGGTGCTCGTAGTCCCCCCAGAACTCCCTGCCGACAGGGGCCTCAAGCCCCTGAAACCCGCGCATGGTCTGCGCCAAGTCGCCAAACCCAGCGGTCTCTATCTGCTCAGGCGTGAACTCGGCTGTGGGTGGTGCTGCAACGGCCGGGTCGCTGCGACGACCCAACTCAATGAGCATGTTCTGACGCTCGGCCTCGGTGGGCCGGTCTCCCGCTATGTTGACCTTGCCAAGCCCCTTGACCTCAATGATTGGCATTGGAAGCCCCTACTCGTATGTGCCCGACGTGGCGTCGAACACGGGGGTTCCCGCCGGGAGTGGCGCCTGCTCAGGCGTGGCGGACTGACCAACCGCCCGGGCGATCTCGTCCAACTTATTGGAGTAGATCGCCACAGCATCCGCCTCATCCATGCCGCCAAGCACGTCCTCGCCGAACTTCGCCTTGGCTGCGCGGGCCTCGGCACTGCTCAGCAATCGCTGCACGCTCAGCCTCCACTGCCTGGCCTTGGACAACTCTATGTTCGCGGCCCTCTGCTCAGCAAGGCCCTGCCTTTGGGCTCCATGCTCTGCGATGCGGGCCTCCCTGACCGCCTTGGCGATATCGTCTGCCGTGTCTGACGCATCCTTGCGGGACCGCTTGCTCTTGAGCAATGAGCGAGCATGCAACTCCACGCTGGTCGAGTCGTCATTGGCAAGTGGGCCCGTTATCCTGGCCCACAGCGCTCGGCGCTCAGCCTCGATCTCGGCGGGGTCGTATTGCATGGACGCCCCACGCTTTTCGTTCAGGCGTGCGGCAATGCGGTCATTTGAGAAGATGCCGGACCCCTCTTGCCGCGCCTGGGAGAATCGGCGGTGAGCGCGCAAGTTGTCCAGTATGCCCTTGTCCGTACCCACACCCCGCCGCCGAGATGAACGGGCAAGCTTTGCGTCAGCCTTATCCTGCGCGGCCTTGATGGCCGCTCTACGCTGGTCTGTCAGGGCGCCTGAAGACTTGGCCCTGGCCTGGCTCTCCCGCAACCACGCATTGTGCCTCTGGAGCTTCATGGTCTGCTCGAACTCAGACGGCGGGGCCTTAACACTCGGAGGCTTCCACCCCTTGACCTCCTGGGCCCGGTCGATGTGACCACCGCCGAGCACGTCACCGAGACCCATGGGCTGCACCTCTGGGGCCCTTCGGATGGCGCCCATGACTGCGGCGGCCTCTTGTGGAGTCTTCGCAAAGCGTAAGACCGCCCGCAACTGCCCCGGCCGCATTCCCCTGAGGTTCTGCGGCAAGAAGGCTTCGGCGCGCCGCCTCTCCCTCTCGTCCAACTGCCTCCACTGCCTGAAGAGCGCCTCCTCGGCGCTCCCCACCACTTGCTGCTGAGGCGCTGCTTGCGCTACTTGCTGGGCCACAGGGGCTGTGGCGGCCTGGGCCATGGGCGCTGGACCGGCAGCAACGGGCGCCGTGGGCGATGGCGCGCCCCACCACTCGGCACTGAAGGCGGCATTGAAGGGCTCTGAGTCGATGACAGCGGCGTGCTGCTCGACTGTGAGAGCGCCGCTCTCTATGATGCCGTCGTATAGCTTGCGCGCGGGATCGAGATGACGGGCATCACCGGTCTCCTTGGCGTGGAACACGAGCGCCTGGGCGCGTCCGAGGGCGTCTGAGAGGGCGGCTTGTTGGTGCGCCTGTGTTGGGCCGGGTATTCGTTCTTGGGGCGTGAGGCCGGTGTATGCCTTGCCGTGCAAGCCGGCTGGCACCAACTCTGGCTCCGCCGCAAAATCTGCACGAGCCTCCTCCATCCGAGCAATCGCAGCCGCCCGTTCAGGGGCAGCTCCCATGGCCACGATGGGACGGCCAACTTCCTGTACCGCGGCCACCTCTTCGGTGGCGACTGGCGTGGACGCCAAAGAGGCCCCTTGGTCCGCCGCGAATGCGGCCGGACCGGGCGCGAGAGCCCCAGCACCAAGCTCATCAGCGGCAGCCTGGGCACGACTGACAGCGTCCATGGCCTTTTGGCCACCGAGGCCCCCTTCGGAGCGCGCTGCCGCCGCCACGGCATCGCTCGTGGCCCCCTTGTCCATCTGGCTACGCTCTACCGCGCCAATAACCTTGCCTCCCACCGCGATGGCGGTGTCGATGGCCTTGGTGAGGAACTGAAGCTCAGCAGCGCCGAACTTGCCCTTCATGGAGGGGTCGAGCTTTGCCCCTGGGCGATAGAAGCGCTGAGTGCTTCGGCGCGGCCTTGGTATAACGATACGTGCCATCAGGCGAGCCGCTTGCCGAGCTTGGTGAAGAGGTTGGACGAGGTGTTGCGGATGCGAGCCGCCTCTTGGTAGTAGTATGCCCGCGTCTCCGGGTGAGCGGTGACCTCGGCCAACCTCGTGAGTTTGTCGGCCATCCCCGCCGTGTCGTCGGTGAAGAAGCCCTCGCCAGCCTCGACGATCCTCCTGACTTGGTTCATGGCCTCGACGCGCATGGCGCTCGACCTCTCGGCCTGGGCTGAGCCCAACTCTGCGAGCCCCTGGGCGGCCTCTGACCTGGCGAGCCGGATGCCAGGGGCAACTTCGGCCTCGAACTCAGCCTCGGCGATGCCACCGCTCAGCGCCTGCTGCCTCAACATCGCGGGATGAACTCGACCACCCGCCTGGCCCATACCAGCGGCCATGCCTCGTGCCGCCTCACCGCGCAGAGCAGTGCGACCGCGCCTCTCGGCACCCTCCAGGCTGCCCATGTAGTCACGAAGGGCCTCCTCCTGGAGGGCCTCGGCGTCCATGATGGGGTCCCACTGCGCGGCCAGCTCCGCCTCAAGCTCTGGCGAGGCGGTGTAGTTGTAGTTTTGCCCCGTGGCGGGCGTCGCGCCAAGGCCAAAGAGAGAAAACCCCTCCCGCCCCGTTACGACCGTTCCTCTCGGTGTTGTGTACTGTCCACCCATGATTTACCTCGTGAGACTCTTCTTGCAGATAAGATACACGTAGCACCCTCCGTAGCCTACCAAGATGGTCGGAAGGTCGCCCAGCGTGGCGGTAAACTGCCCTGTCACCGCGTCGAGGCTCTCCGAGGGGTCGGTTGGGTACAGGCTTGCCCTGACCTCAATCCACTGCTCGGCACCCCTTGTGGGCGCCGTGCCCGAGTCGAGGTCGGAGCGCGCCTTGGTGTTGGTCCAACCTGGGCCGACAAAGATCGGATGCCCCTGGGGGTAATAGCCTGGCTGCGCGCCCAAGATTGGATTGATGGGGATTGAGTGAAGCTCCCAGTTCCACTTGCGCGCACCGATGGTGGCACCCAGAGGGCCCATCATGTGGACCGTGGGCGGAGCGCTCGTGGAGGCGATCCTATCAATCAGGGTTGACCCCACCCCCCAGCCGCCATCAGGGTTGGTCACGCCTGCGGCGTAGTTGTTTGGGTCTGTGAGGGCGATGGTGCCAAGCTGGCCATAGCCGAAGTGGTCAGCACCGTCGCCAGTACCGATGCCGACGCCAACCTTGAGCCCAATATCCTGGCTCGGCGCCACCACGAACGCTGCCTGGTCGGCATCGTTGATCACCCCGTTGTCAATGGGGTGCTTGCCCGCGAGAACCCTCCAGGGCGTCCAGTTCCACGCCAGAATCATGTGGTGGACGGTGTAGGAGTGGTGGATGGGGATGACGCGGCGGTCGAAGATGCCGGCGCCCGCCGAA
>TARA_R110000824_G_scaffold136404_2_pt1 | contig 18627 bp, 9 predicted proteins | sample TARA_R110000824 | Tara Oceans TARA_R110000824 (sample SAMEA4397747) | marine metagenome | biome: Polar Biome; feature: [MES] marine water layer (ENVO:01000295) within the mesopelagic zone...; material: water (ENVO:00002006), including particulate matter (ENVO:01000060) such as......
TCTAGTAGAAGAAACAGTTATGGTTCAAGAACCCGCTGTAGTTGAGGCTCCAAAAACGGAGCCAAAATCTCGACCTAAGAGAGCTAGTGATCAAAAGAAGCTTTTAACAGACGGTTGGGAATTTAAAAATAGAGTCTATAGACTTAAAGGAAACAAAAAGCCTTTATCAAGATCTATTAAAGGAGCTAATATACATTGGTTTGATGAAGAACAAGGTTACGAAAGAGAACTGAAATATTGCTCTAACCAAAGAACGGTCTTCGTGGATGAAATGAAAGGTGATCAAAGACTAGAACATATCGTGTTTAGAAACGGTATGCTAATAGTAGAAAAAGAAAAAACAGTTTTACAAAAACTTCTTTCTTTATACCACCCAGATAGAGACACAATGTTCTACGAAGAAAAGCCAGTGGCTAAAGCAACTAACCAAATCGAATGGTTAGAGATGGAGATAGAAGCTCTTAATATGGCCAAGAATCTAGATATCGACATGGCAGAAGCTGTTATGAGAGTAGAGATTGGTTCTAAGGTGTCAGAGATGAGTTCTAAGGAGCTTAAGCGTGATTTACTATTATACGCTAAGAGAAACCCTCAACTGTTCTTAGAACTGGTAAATGACGATAATGTAGTTCTTAGGAATTTCGGTATCAAAGCTACTGAGATGGGGATTATTAAACTATCCTCTGATCAAAGAACGTTCTCGTGGGGAAGTAATGACAGAAAGTTAATGACTGTTCCTTTTGATGAACATCCGTATTCAGCCTTGGCCGCTTGGTTTAAGACTGATGAAGGTATGGAGGTTTACTCCAATATAGAAAAACGATTAAAATAATAATCAATGGTGATGCAACTGCCCTTCGGGGTGGTTGCAAAACTACAAAAAAAGAATTATGGCAATAAGTGTAGACACGATATATCAAAGAGTATTAGCCCTTGCTAACAAAGAGCAACGCGGCTATATAACTCCTCAGGAGTTTAACTTATTGGCAAACCAGGCTCAAATGTCTATATTTGAGTCTTACTTCTATACGAAGAAAATGGAAGCGGTTAAAAGCAAAAACTCACCTACAGAAATAGACGAATCAGACATTGAAGAGCTTGTAGATAGAAAGCTAGGGCCGTTTCAGTCTTTTGAAGCCGTGACGAGCGGACACACGTTTCCAGCCACAGTAACCGTGAGCGGTACAGCATACGATGTTTTTCAAACAGGTATGGTACTTTCTGGAAATGAACCATGCCAAAAAGTGAGCGTGTTTGAAGCTCAACGATTAAAAAGCTCAACAAGGCACATGGCTACAACAGCAGGCCAAGCACCAATATACTGCGACAGCAGAACTAGCGGACAAGACATACAAGTATATGATGGCGGTGTTGATCCAGTAACTAGTAGTGTAACGGTAGAATGCTTTAGAGTTCCAATAACAGTAAACTGGGCTTATGTTGTAGTAAATAAGAAAGCACTAAACAATAACACACTAAGTGTAGACTTTGAGTTACACAAATCAGAAACAGATACACTAGTTAACAAGATACTAGATCTATCTGCTATAGTTCTTAATAAATCAGGTTTAGTACAGATTGCCTCTGGTAAAGATGCTTCTGAATTAGCTATTCAAAAAATCTCATAATGGGTATACTAAAACAAGCTGAAAAAACATACTACTTAACTGGTGCTGATCATGGTAACTACAGGCACATATCTCTTACTGAGATAATAGATTCTTTTGCAGCTACGTACGTTGGTAACGGCAAGCTATGCGATGGCGTAGTATTAAGTGATATTACTTTCCACGCTATTAGATCTCTTCAAGAGCTAAGTTACGATACATTGAGGTGTACTAAAGACTGGGAGGTTGAAATACCATCTACGTTAGTATTAGTAATGCCGGTAGATTACATTAACTACGTAAAACTCTCCTGGAGTGACAGCAACGGTATTGAGAGAATAATCTACCCTACATCAAAAACATCCAACCCAACTGATGTTAACCACACGGTTACAGATTTTGGAGGTTTTGATACAAGTGCTTTAGGTACTAATGATGATTTAACAACAGATGAAGATTCAACAACTTGGGCAAACTATAAGGCTCAAACAGCGTCAGATATAGGTTCTGTAGATGCTGATCAAATGGACGACGAGTACGGTAGATTAGTTGGAGGTAGATATGGTATTGATCCTCAATACGCTCAAGCTAATGGTAGCTTTTATGTAGATCAAGATCAAGGTAAATTCCATTTTAGCTCTAACATAAGCGGAAAAACTGTGATCTTAAGATATATAAGTGACGGCATATCTACATCAGCAGACAACGCTTCTATAGACTTAACTACTTCTCTTGTGCCTAAACTTGCGGAAGAAGCAATATACAAGCATATACTATATGGCGTTTTAGCTGCTAGAAAAGATACCCCACCATCGCAATTACAGGTGATTAAAAAGGAGAGATATGCGGAGACTAGAAAAGCGAAATTAAGATTGTCAAATCTTAAGATAGAGGAAATTACACAGGTACTTAGAGGAAGCTCTAAACAAATTAAACACTAGAGTATGACGTTGTTCAAGCAGAATTTTGCTCAAGCCAAAATGAACAAAGACCTCGACGAGAGGATTGTTCCTAGTGGCCAATATAGAGACGCATTAAATATACAGATATCTACATCTGACGGTGGAGGTGGAGGTGCTGTTGGTACAGCTCAGACATTAATGGGTAATGTTAAGCATAGTGCTATAGACGCTTTAGACGGTTATTACGAGATCCCTGACACGTCTACTGTTGTTGGATGCATTGAGAACAGGGCAACAGATAAGGTGTATTACTTTGTTTCTAGTGGCGATTTAAACAATGCTACTGGAGAACCAGCTATAAGCAAAGACTACGTCATGCAGTACGATACAGTTGCTGAGAAGCACAAGTATGTATTTGTAGATATATTTAAAGTAAAAGTAACCGTAGCTGCAGCCAGTTCAAGTTCTGATAATTTTTTATATATACCAAAAGGTAGCAACGTATCCGCTCAAGATGGATCTACTTTGGATGCTGCGTTGTTTAATTTGACTGGTGTAAGAATCGGTATGCATGTTACTGGCACTTTTGGCGACAATAATATTACACTTGCGTCCGGCATAAAAGTGTCTGACATTATATACAACTCTGGAAACTCTAGCTATAAAATATACTTAGAGCAAAATGGTGCATCCTACACACCTCCGACAGGAGTAGATGTTAGCGATAATATAGTATTTGAATCTGAGAGAGTTTTAAACTTTAGTAAAAATTACTACATAAGTTCTATTAATATTATTGATAATTTTTTACTTTGGACAGATGGAATTAACGAGCCAAAGAAAATAAATATTAGCAGAAGTATAGCTGGAACTGGAGGTAAAAAAGTTACAGCCGGACACACCTCACCTGTTGGTGGTCACGCAACTACTTTAACTCTTAGTACTACAGCTATTTTTGATGGCGATCTTCCGTTTTTCCATACTAGACTAACATCTACTGTTGGTTTTGTAGACTACTCCGCTTGGAACGCAGGAATACATGTCTCTACCAGCGCTTTGTCCTTAACGACTAGATCTGATAACAAACGCGTGGTGTATGTAGATGAAAGCCACGTATCAGTTATTAAGCCGGCACCTACTCAGCCGCTCAATATTGATATGTACAGGACTTCTGTGCCTAGGCTTAACGACTCAGCTGAAGAAAACCCTTTAAATTCTACTATTTCTGGAAGTAACGGCAATGTATTTTTTGTTGATAACACTCGATTAGAGAGCGGTGATGAAGTTGGTTTGTCTTTAGATTCAGGAGTAGATTTTAGAAACGGTGATAAGTTAAAGCTAATAAGGCAAGATAACGATCAAGAAAGTGACAACGCTTACGAGCAGTTCGACATACTAGTAGAAGTAGTAGCAGGAGGAAATCCTAATTCAAACTCACTTAGTTCAAACTACACTGCAAAGATAATATCTATAAGCACTGACATACAGATAAGTGACAACCAGTGGTTTATAGCTATCGACGCTGGAGACTCTTTATTTGAGTTTAAATTTCCTAGATTTTCTTATAGATATAGGTATGTAGATGGAGAGTACTCTTCGTTTGCACCATTTAGTAAGGTAGCATTTTTAACTGACGCTTACGATTTTGCGCCTGAGCAAGGCCACAACCTAGGTATGATAAACCAGGTTAGAAATCTTAAACTTGAAGGTTATCATCCTCAAGAGTTTGACATGCCTCAGGACGTTGTAGAGATAGACCTTCTTTACAAAGAAACAAACAATCCAACAGTATATATTGTAAAGACAATTAAACCAAATGATGGTCATCCTCTTTGGCCTACACAAGGAGATACTTTTTCTACTATTACGCGAGGCGAATACATATTAGAAACTGATACTATATATAATACAGTTCCCTCTAATCAGCTACTTAGACCTTACGATAATGTTCCGCGCACAGCAGTCACTCAAGAGATAAGCGCAAATAGGTTAATATACGGTAATTATACTCAAGGATACACGGTTGATAAAGAACCTGATATTAGAGTAGGCTATGAGTCTACGAAGACTAGTTCAGTAGACACTGATTATGCTCCACCTTCTGTTAAATCAGACAGGTCATATCAAATAGGAGTCGTATTCAGTGACAAGTATGGAAGGGAAACACCAGTTATAACTAGCAAAAACGCTACTATAAAAGTTCCACACAGTGCGTCTAAACTTAGAAACAGGATTTCTGTCAACATGGAGCCTATAAGTGCTTCTATACCTTCTTGGGCAGAGTATTTTTCTTACTATGTGAAGGAGTCTTCTGACGAGTACTATAATATGACTATGGACAGGTGGTATTATACTTCTGATGGAAATATATGGTTATCGTTTCCTTCTTCTGAAAGAAATAAAATAACTGAAGAGAGCTACATTACGCTAAAAAAATACCATGGCAGCGACGTTTGTACTGATCGAAAAGCTCGATATAGAGTTATAGATATATCTAACTCTGTACCTACCGAAGTTAAAACTAAAAACTTAGAGCTAGGTTTGATGAAGGTAGATCCCGAAGCCGAAGGTGCAATAGCAAGTGCTCTTGGTGACGGCACACAGGGTTACGTTACTGTTGATAGCTCATTTATACTGGTAGACTCATCCAAGTTTGAAGCTATATTCGGGGAGAACATGCAAGTCAAAACCCCTGAGAATCTTAGAATTCAGTTCTTTGGACCAAGTGACAATAAGGCTTCTAAGGTATATAATGTAGCGCACTTTGCTAAAGCTACTACAACCCACTATAGAATTGCAGTAGAAGGCTTATTTGGCCCTGATTGCGAGTTTGCTTTAGGAGAAGCTCAAAACCATCTTCTTCAAAGAGCTGACTTAGAGTTTGCAATGTACGCGGATGAGCTAAATGATAAAGCAGAGCACACAGGAAGATTTTTTGTAAAGGTATACAAAGACGAACTGCTAGAGCAGTATATACTTTCACAAACTGCTGAAGACACAAGATACGAAATAATAGCTTCTTGGGGTTTAAGATATATAAATAACAATGGCTATAGAAACGCCGGGACTTTTGGCTCTACTTCAGCAATACCCTTTAACGCGGTAGAGTTTAACTCTCAAACTCAAAACGATGTGTTGCAAAGTTATAGCGCTCATCCTAACGACGGAACGGCAGCTCAACACCCATCGGAATACAACTGGTCTAACCATAGTGGTATAACTAACGAAGGTGGAACATACTTCTGGGGTGGAGGCTCTTCCGCACTTGATGGTACACAAAATGCGGGTGGCTTAACAGCTGCTGATTTAGACCAAGATGATGATCTTGGCTCTTTAGCAGCGCTAGCTGATTTAGCCGACGGTGATGCAAATGAGTATTGGAACCAAATGGCTGGTACAGGTGATTTCTTCATAGACGGATGTACAGCTTATTCGTGGACAGCTAAAGGTAATCAGTCTAAGTTTGCGGACGACGACGACACTCCTGGTAACATGTACTCTTCAACAGGCGTTTTGAATACATCTGAGTATTTCCCAACTAGCCACACGCCCGGTTCTCAAGCTATAGATAAAACAGAAACAGCGGCTCAAGAAGAAGATCAAGTAGCCCCTGAGTTTTATAGTCACGGACAGTTGGCTAATAATACTGGATACAGAAGAGGCCAGCCTAGTAGAGGTATTTGGGCAGACGGAAGATGCATGGATATATCTTGGACAGGTATGGGACTAGGACACGTAAGTGGTCAACTTAAGAGGAGCCAAGACTATCCTATCGCACATCAACTAAAAAACGTACAAGACGGAGGACCGTATAAAGAAGCATACAAGTTTATTAAAACATTTGTTACTCCTGGCACAAAGTTTAGATTTAGTAGAGATCCAGATTCTACAGTATATACAGTTGGATCTTTTAGAAACTTTGAAGTATCTAACGGAGGCGACTTAATTGGTTGGGCTAACCAATCTGATAAAGCAGGTTTTGTAAAAAACGAAAGTGCTGAAGTTAACACAGACGATTTTGATAATAGTATATTCTTCTCAGGCACAAATAAGTACACTGGAGTATTCGGTATACGAAACTTTTGGACAAACAACCAAAACGATCAATATTACGGTCACAACCTAAGACAACGTTGGACTATAACTGTAGATCCAAAAATAGGTTCAACTGGCTCTATGTACAACCCAGCTAAAGGTACTCATCCATCTGCTGTTTCTAACAACACCTCACCAAGCGAGGTTGACGAAGAGGGCAATGTAATAAACTTAGGTGGCGCTGGATTTAGAAGAGCTCTTAGGCATGACGGAGGTATTGGAGATACACCTACCGACTCTAATTACCCATCTGGAAATAGGCGAGACGTTATAGAAATAATTAGACCTTATGACGATGTAAACTCTGATCACTTCTCTCCAAATGCTGGTGTATGGGAAACAGAGCCTAAAGACGTTCCTGATTTAGATATATATTACCAAGCCTCTGGCTTAAACCCAATAAGGCTGTCTACTAAGACTCAAGAGAATCTTATACCTATAGGCTCTACTTTTAAGGTTAAAAAAAGAAAAGTAGATAGACAAGGCGTAGGGTCTAACTTAATTGTTACACATACGGTTACTGGTTGGACAAACGAAAGAGTTATTTCATTCTCGCCAGCTATAGGTCAATTATCAGGTGGTAGTGGAGGTGTAGGTACTGGTGTTTTTTTAATTGATATTGAAATAAGCAGTTTAACTATAGATAAACCCGATGGATCTTCGTCTGTTGTTCAGTTAAGATCCAACTTAGCTGTAGGTGACACATCTGCTTCTATATACGGTAGCGGCAACACGCCGTTAGAAAAGTCTTTAGGCGTACAGAAGCATTTTTTAAACTGGAATAATTGCTGGGCGTTTGGCAATGGCGTGGAATCCGATAGAGTAAGAGATGATTTCAACGCGGCGCGCATGGACAACGGAGTTAAAGCTTCAGCAGAAATTAAAAAACCTTTAAAATCAGAGACCAGAAAACACGGTATGATTTGGTCTGGTATTTATAACTCAACATCAGGCGTAAACGATATAAACCAATTTATACAAGCCGAGCCTATAACAAAAGATTTAAATCCTATTTACGGTAGTATTCAAAGATTGATAAATAGAAACAATCGATTAGTTATATTTTGCGAAGACAAAGTTCTACGGGCTGAAACTAATAGAGATCTATTATTTAACGCAGACGGTAATGCGCAAGTTGTTGCAAGCAACAAGGTTGTAGGTAGCGCTGTTGCATACCAGGGTAACTATGGTGTTGGTAAATCTCCTGGGTCTATTGCTCAGACGCCTAATCAAATATATTTTGCCGATCCGTTCAGGGGCCATGTGTTAGCTTTATCTGGCGAAGGAGTAAGATCTATATCTGACAAAGGTATGAGAGACTATTTTGCTTCAAAGTTCTCTAGCTACTCAAACTTAGTTATAGGTAGTTATGACGAAAAGAAGGCAGAATATAACTTAACTATTTCTAAAAAGCACAACTTTGATGCTCCTACAGACTTTGAGCAAACAACCGTATGCTTTAGTGAAATGGCTAATGGATGGACTAGCTTTAGATCTTTCACTCCAAGTAGTGGTGCTAGTCTTAATAATAACTATTATACGTTTTTTAACGGGCATCTGTGGAAACACCATGCTAATGAAACTAGAAACAACTTTTACGGAACACAGTATGCATCTGACATAACAGTATTGTTCAACGATTCTCCAGAAGGCGTTAAGAGTTTCGGAGCAATTAATTACGAAGGATCTCAAGCCAGGGTAACAAACTTTGACTTAGTATCAGCTCAGATGTTTAACAACAACTATGCTTCTACCGACAGCGGAGCTAGTGAAGGACTTGCGGCTGCGGCTAACGTTAATGATGGCGAGTTCCATAATTTAGAAGCTACAGTCAACGGCTGGTATATAGATAACATAACAACTAATCTTCAAGAAGGTGGAGAAGTTGAATTCAAAGAAAAAGAAGGCAAGTGGTTTGGGTATCCTCAGGGCTTACCTACAACTTTAAGCAACTTAGACGAAAAAGAATTTTCAGTGCAAGGTTTAGGCAGCGCTGGTATTGTGCACAGCAATCCTAGCCAAGGTGAAAGTATAACAATAACAGTCGCAAATAACACCTCTACAACATTCCAAGGCGCGGATGGTAGCGGCGGTGCATGGGACTCAACAGCGGATTAATATGGCAAATTGGTATGTAACATCTAACACTTTTGCAGCGGTAATTGGTACAGCGGAAGACGCTCAGACGGTTGCGCTAAGCATAAGTAACATCGACCCTGACACGGATGTGTGGAGTGGGGTATATATTAAAAAAGAAAACTTTAAAATTGGTGGCGCCTCGCAAGGAAGTGGAAGCACTACTTTAGAGAACACTTGGACTGGTGGTAATGTAGACTCTCCCGTTGCAAAGGTAGTTTTTACTAATGATCCAGCAGACGATTCTTTAGCTGACACGGTTGACAACAAAGTAACGGCTACTGTCCACTTAAACAGTTACACCCCGTCAGCAGCTGGAACCTTGTTTGTGGATATAGACGAATCTTCTACTCCACCAATTATGAATCCTATAAAAGATATTGTTTTAAGAACAATTTTTACACTATCAGATTCTACTTTGTCAAGTAACCATACAGTTACTAACGTTAATATATCTGGTATTACAGAAGCCACAGAAACATCGGAAATTACTGGTCAAACTATATTTAAAAACTCTGGTAACGTAGAAATTGGTGTTTCCACCTTAGTGTCTCAGGTTACGTTCGCGGCGGCGGCTGGATACGAGTATACTGAGCTACCTTCTTTTACTATCCACGCAGGATCTAACATATGGTTGAGTTGGATACCAGGTTTGGTATACACGCCTTCTATTACAAACGTTGTAACAAACGCCGCGGGTCAATACACCGGTTTTACACTGAATGTACACGCCAACGTACCTTCTTGGATGTTTCTTATGTATACCTTAGGCGACTCGGCTAACTATCAGGTAGAATTTACTCTTTAAACACAAACAAATGGCACCACTTAGGTTAATACATGTCCCAGATACTACGACTGTCACAAGAGTAGACGTGCCAGCTAATGTTCCGTTTACGGACTGTGAAGTCCCTGTTGTAGTAACTGGAGAAGCTGGTACAGAATACGTAATTAATTTTGACAAAAAAGAAAGTCTTACAAGTAATGTTACTAAAGAAGTGACTGTTACTCCAGAATTAACTTTTGATCTACCTAATTATAACTTCACTACTAATGAATTTGATATTTTTAAAGGAAGCGTTGGGGCATCGGTGATTGCTAGAAGTAATAGAGAAAAGCAGATTGTTAACGCTTTTGCATTAGACTCTAAAGGTACACGAACTCACTTAGTAGCAATAGATGAGACTAGCACTAGCAGAAGATTTGATATAACTTTAGAGCCAGTAACAAAAAAAGGTGTTATAAGTAAGCTTGGAGCGAACGCACCTAGTAAAGCCGGCGTTGTATCTGTTATACAGAGAGGCTTAAACACTTTAACTATAACCCCTACCACTTATGATAACACATCTAATTTTGCAACTCTACCGTCTAGCTTAGTTATTAGTAAGCCTGAAAGATTTGAAAACGATCCTTATAATATAGTTGGTACTACGGGTTTAAGTGTTAGAGGTACGACTAGCGGCGTGTCTTCAACTAGATTAGTAGTAGAAGCTGATACAGAAACATTAACAGTAGGTATGCTAGTTGCTGGTAAGGGAGTACCACATAACACTACGATTTCATCTATAAATCCAGGTGCTGTAATTCTTAATACTGCTTCAACTGTTGCTGATTCAACTGTTATTAGATTTGAAACAGTAAGCCCAGATATCACTCCGTTTTCTTTTACCATAAGCCCTGCGCAAGGGAAAACACTAAGCGTGATTGATTACGACCAAAATGATGCTTTTAATAGGCCACTTATTATTGGTGGTCTAGGTGGTAACTTACGCTTGCGTCAGCACAACGATGTGGATAATAGCACAACCCTTAATTTGATAGCAGCTGTAGAGCCTGTTATAACAGGACAGGGTTTGTTTAGCGCAATGTCTCGACTACCCGGCACGCCTGGACTTCACGGATCTAGAAATATAATGCCTGGCATGAACGTGGTTGACGCTGATGAAAACGCAATTGTTGATGCTAACGGTAATGCTGTTACGGTGGCTAGTATTACGGATCATGACACAATAGTGCTATCTTCCGCTATAACTAAAACCACCGCAAGTGGGGAGATAGGATTTCAGGCAATAAACCCAAGGGTATCTAGCTTTGGTTTAAACGTTAACAAAGTAGGCAACGATATAATAGTATCTGGATATGTAAAAACTAATACAATAGATACTACAGGTATAGTACCTGTACACTTAGACTCAATAATAGAATCTCATAACTAATGCCATCAGTAACACTAACATTTTCAGCTCCATTAAACGTCTCTTGTCAAGTAGGCGACAAAGCATACTACGCGAGCACGACGGCAGACGGCGGGTTTACAAAAAACGATGCGGGCGTAGTGGAGATAGGTGAGATAAGACAAATAAACAACGCTCAGTCAACATCACCTACTGTAATATGCCATACTACAGCCGGACCAACAGAAGTAGGTCATGGCACTACTGAGTTCATATTATTCAGTAAAAACAACGAAGCAAACCTTAGTTCTATACTAGGATACTTTGCTAGTGTTAAGATGGCAAACAACTCCACGTCTCAAGCAGAGCTATATGCAATAGCTATGGACGCTTTTGAAAGTAGTAAATAAACACTATAAAGTGTAACTATATATCAGTATAATACAATTAAATTGAATGACTGATAAAAGCTTACAGAAAAAAGCTAAACATGAAGTAGGTAAAAACTTTAGATCTATTGTTACTGAGCTAGAAGAGGAGCTTACAAAAGCTGCTGATGGTAAGAACATAATAGTAGGTACTAAAGATAAGCCTATAGTTACAGACAGCGTTGAACTACCGATAGAACACTTCTTTATGGAAGGAGTGTATGTCAGGAAGATGATTATGAGAGAAGGCGTTACAGTTATAGGTGCAATACACAAACATCTTCACATGTGTTTTTTAACTGAAGGGCACCTGTTAGTAGCTGACGAATTAGGATCAAAAGAATACAAAGCTCCGTGTCACATTATAGCTACACCTGGAATTAAAAGAGTTCTACACGCCTTAGAGGAATCAGTATGGTACAACACCCACATGAATCCAACTAATACAAATAACGTAGACGAGATAGAGAAAAACACCGTGGCAGTAAATTACAAGGAATATGACAACTATAATAAAAATAAATAAGCTATGAGTTTCGCATTAGTAGTAACAGGTGCTGTATCAGCTATTGGTGGTACTATTAAAGCTATTGATGGCGCTCAGAAAGCTAAAAAAGCAGCTTCAGCAGCTCAATCAGCTAAAATGGATTTAGAGGCGCAGAAGGAGATGTTTAAAGGCTTAGACACGAGTAATCCATATTTAAACTTAGAAAACGCTTATGAGGATCTAACTATCAATTCACAAGAGGCTGAGTTCCAAAAACAACAGCAGATGCAGCAGCAAGCTAATATCATGCAAGGCATGAGAGGTGCTGCAGGTGGTAGCGGTATAGCTGCTTTAGCACAAACGCTAGCAAGCCAGGGCGCTTTAAACGCTCAGAAAGCTTCGGCTTCTATCGGAGCTCAAGAAGCTGCTAACCAAGAGAAAATGGCTACTGAGCAAGGTAGAATAGCAGGCATGGAACGTGAAGGCGAACTTATTAGTAGACAAGCTGAAATGGGTAAGATTGAATCTCTTATGGGTATGTCTGCCGACGAACTAGCTACTCAACGTGAAGCACAGAGATTAGCTGAGCAACAGAAGATGGCAGGTATACAACAAGGTATAGCTGGTGTAGGTAATATAGCTATGGGTGGTATATCGCATGCTCAAGGAAAGAAGGGTAATACAGAAGGCTCATCCAAGATCATAGAAGACGCAAAAAGGCTGGCAGAAGAAGAAAAAGCTATACGTGATGCAGAAAATGCAAGAGGCTACTAAAATTTAAAATCATGGCAAAAGAAGCAGCAAGTAGAACATTAGACTATAGGTTACGTGCAGATACGTTAGACCGTATTAAAGGAGCGGGACAAGCATCTCTTCGCAAAGAGGATGATCTCATGCCTGGAGACGCTATCACAGCAGCTGGGGCAACGGTTGGTGCGGTTATACAAGCATCGGCAGACAAAAAAGAAAAAGAAAAGCAAGAGCAAGACTTAGCTATTGAATCTTGGGAGGCGGGTATAAAAAGTTTTAGGGCTAGGCAATCGCCATATACAGCAGAAACTTTTGATCAATACAGGGCTGTTGAAGAGGCTCAAAAAGCAATATACTTAACAGCTGATAAAGCTACACAGCAAAAAATGCTAAAGGAGCAGCAAGAAAGGTCTGCCTCTCTACAAGCATTAAAGACATCAATAGCTCTATTGGGAGAGGATGGCCAGGAAGGCTTTGACATGAATGCTTTAACAAAATACAACCCTGAGTTAGCCGCAAAACTAACGGCTGTTTTAGATCAAAAAGGAACCACATTTCTGGTAGATCCAGAATCTCAAGAAGTTTACTTTCAACTTGCGAATGGGGATAAGGTGTATGCCAACACTATAAACGAGGCTATAGAAAAGAACATGAACCCGGTTCAAGCGCAAAGGGACTTTACGGCAGCTATAGAAAGGCAGTCACAAAAAGGGCGTATAGATGGAAACGTCGAGTACTTTAGTGAAAGAGAAATGCGCGATACTGTAAACTCCATGGTCACTAGAGATAACGTAGGGGCTTTATTATACTCTGAGACAGCGTGGGCTACAGACGAAGGAGTCTCTCTTTATGATCACTTAATAAAGGGTGATGACCTATGGAATGTGCCTCTTCCTATATACAAAGATCCAGATATGATAGCCAAGTATGATACTGGAGGAGAAGATGCTGACGGCGTTTTATCTCCTGAGGAGTTAACAGCGCTTAAGCCTGAAGACAGAGAACTCGTAATTAAATCTATGTTGGATCCAAAAAACTTTGAACTCGCTAAACAGATAATGGTTGATTATGGAATTGAGAGAGGCAGAAAAAACCACGAAGACGGAACTAAAAGACCTACTTCAGCAAGGTTAGAAACAGAATATAATAACGTCAATAAAGGATGATAGAGCTATATAACAAAATGACAAAGGACGGCCTAATAAGCATGTCCTTTGAACAGTTTAAGATACAGTTCAATAACGAAAAAGGCTCTGGTCTTTTGCATGAAAAAATGCAGAAGGACGGTCTTTATAGTGCAGACGTTGCTACTTTCAGAAGTCAGATGGGATTTGATTACGCACCAGCTCAAGACGGACCAGCTCAAGACGGAGCGCCGCAGACGTTGAGTAAAGAAGACGAATTGCTTAGAGCCAAAGAAGCTGCTCACCAAGACTGGTGGAGTAACAATGCTGATCTTGGCAACGTAGGTGATTACACTCAAAATGAAGCTGGAAACTGGGTGAACTCTGCTGGCGAGGTCGTACTATACAGAGAGAATCCGTGGGCAAGTGGCTCTTTAGACCCACTTGATGCCAATAATATTGTATCACCTGGTGACGGTACGTCTTACGTTTGGAGGGGTTTAGCAAGTAGAGATAGATCAAAAGAATTAGCTGAACAACTTGAAAAACAACAAAGAGAACGCGATGGGGTATCAATAGCTATTGAGGCTGCGAATGAAGTAGAAGAAGATTCGCTAGCAGCAAAGTCTAGAGACACTAATAGAAAAGCTCAGAAGTTTTTTGGTAAACATGAAGACATAGTAAAAGATAACTGGGAGTATATAGGTGAAGGCAAGATAAGAGAAATAAGTACAGGCATTGAGTATGAAGCAAGCAATCTACCTAACGAAGATCAAAGATACCTTGAGCTGATAGATATACTTAAAAGCGAGAGTGAGATAGCTACCACTGAAGATCAACAAGCTAGAGAGTCTGGTAGTATTAACGTAAGCGAGATTACTAAAAAAGATTTAAATACTAAAGAAAACTGGGCGTTAGATAATTTAAATAAAACAAACCTCGAGCAGATGGGGTTTACTGTTACAGATGAAGGTTTTGAATGGGGTTATGGTGAATTAACGATTACTAGCAATATAGATCCAACTAAAGTATTTAAAATATCTACAGGTGGAGGTGCTAACGATAAAGATATAGCTGATTTAAATAAGTTTTTAAAAGACAACGCATATGATGCCAGTAGCGCGTTAGACGCCAATGTAAGAAATACCGGAGTAACTGCTGAGCAAGCTGAAAACAATAGAGATGCAGCCATTGCAGAAACAGCTGAGTTAATAGAAAGAAAAAAATTACAAGAAGAGTTTGATGAAAACACTGAGGTTAACAAAAGCGTTCAAGATAACTTAAAGACTACAATATTAAACGACGGCGCGGTAGCTCTTGGATACGAAAGCTATGAGGCCATGATTGACGCGGCTGTTGCTGACGCTGGTCTTGCAATGAAAAGCGAAGCTAGAATCAACTTTTTTTTAACAGATAAAGGAAGGGCTCTCGCGGGATGGATTAAAGATAATTTAAGTAATTACGGCGAGGCTGTCGACCTTGGTTTTAAAGTAGACTTGCAAGCTTTTACGCGTGTCGCAGGTACAACTGCTATTCGTATAGAAGGTGATGTTTTAAAAACAGGTTACGAGGCAAACGAAGAGTTTTTAAAAGATAGGTCAGAAGAAGCGCGTTTACATGACAACGCTACTAACCGTGAAGCCAAGCGCCAATTTGTAAATAAGTTAGATGAATTCTTAAAGACCAGTGGTAGAAGCTTAAGTGAGGAAGATAGAAAAGCTATTATGAGAACCTCTGTAGAAAACATAGAGGGTTTCTTAGAATTACCTAAATCTGTTGTAGATATTATAGATGAATCTGGAATATCGTTCAGCGATATATTAGATGGCGTGAGCCCGTCAAACCCTAATGTACTTACTGAAGTTGAGAGTGCTTTAACTTCTACAAGAAATGGTGAGGATATAAAGAAAAATATATACAACAACATAGAAAGCAGAAGTGGTAATTGGTGGAGTGACGAAGAATTTAAAGAAAAACTAGAAGAATCAGCTGCGAAAAGATGGGACGAGTTAAAAGAAGAAGACAAGCGTTTAGTTGCCGCTAGTCAAGAATTAAAAGGTAACTTTGAAGAGAATAGTAGATTATTAGACACGGCTTTAGAAGAACTTAACTCTCTAACCTTTGATGGTATGTCGGCTGAAGATGCTATAGATGCACTAGCAAATGGGAAATATACTACACAAGAAGAACTTGACGCTGCTCAAGCTAGAGCTAGTGAGATAGCTAGCACATACAACACTGCGTATAGAAAAGTTAAAACCTACTTAGATGCTAACGAAACATATTTAAATCTAACTTTAGATATGAGAAAAGATCTTGACAACTTAGAGCTTGAGATCGATGACTTGTCTTGGTATAAAGATGTTATAACTGATAGGACAGCTTTAGGGTTTCAAGCCGCTGATTCTTTTCTTAATGGTGTAGTAGAATTAGGTCAAGGTTTTATGGAGATAGGAGGCGCACTAGGTGACGTTGGTGTTTGGGCGGTTAGCAGAACTTGGGCGCAACTAGACCGACCTTTTGGATTAGACCCAGAAAAAACTACATCAGCTATAGACGATTGGTACGCTACGACCGCTTTTGGAGACAGGCGGGTTCAGACATATATAGACGAGTGGCAAGCTGAGGGTGTTATAGGAGAAAGAGCTCAAACACCAGTCTCCTTAGACGACGTTGATTCTCTTGAAGATTTCGGTGAGTGGGCAGCTGTTACATTATCAGGTCAAGCTCCACAACTAGCTCTTATGTTTGCTACTAGCGGATTAGGTAGTTTATATACTAGAGGCGCTGTCGCGGCAAGTAGAATGGCGCCTGCGCAAGCGGCAAAACTAATAGAGAGGTTTACATTAAGCACCATGGGTTTAAATGCCGCGGGTAATAAGTATAAAACCCTGCGAGAGGAGAACGAATTATATAAAGCTACTGGAGGACTATATGGAAATAGTTACACCCTAGCACAGATGCTTTTAGCAGCGGGTGGTACAGGTCTCGTAGAAGCTTTGTCTGAAAAAGTAACGTTTGACTTGATGAAGGGAGCTGGAGGAGCTTTTAGCAAATCAGCTCGAATAGACGCTTTGGCTCAAATGAAAGATGGCTTTGGCACATACCTTAGAAGAGAATTCCTTAGCGGCAAAGGAATTAATAGATCACTAAGGTCACTTGGCATGGCCGGTCAAGAAGGTTTATCAGAGGGACTAGCTACAGTCGGTGAGAACATGTTTGATCTTGGATTGGGCAAAGATGTTCATATATTTGACAACATTGAAGAGTCAATTATAACTGGTGTTATGATAGGTGGCGGAATGTCAATGCCAGCTCTATACGGAAGAATGATTCGCCCTTTTCAAAGCATGGACGCTAAAAGAGAGCAAGCTACATTGCACGCTAACGAAAGAGCTATTGGTGCCGAAGTTAGAAGGCTCGTAAGAGAGAACGCTGATCCTGAAATAATAGAGGCGAAAAGAGATGCGCTAGTAGAAATACAAAGCCAACTAGCTCAGCTAAAAGAGTTTGAGACGAAGCGTGTTGACAAGTTTACTGATCCAGAGAAAAAGACATTAATAAACTTAGATAGAACAAATATAGATTTAAGCAGAAAGTATAAGCAAACTCAAAACAATAAAGACTTAACTGAGGCTGAACGTAATGCCGCGTTACAAAAAATAGAAAATCAGTACAGCGAGAACGTAAAGAAAGCCGATAAGATAATTAATAAGTATGACGTTAACGTAGTTAATAAAAAGTACGAGCAACGTATTAAGCGCACTGAGCAGCTTGCTAAATATGCTCAAAAAGACGGTGGAGTTGAAGTAAACTCTAGAGAGCTTGGATCGCAGCAGTTTATTGATTTTATAGAAGAACACAATAGACCTGAAGAGGTTGAAGCTGAAATAAACAGATTAAGAATTGTATCTGAAGATTCTAGTAAAAGTGATAAAGAAAGATCAGTGGCTGCAGAGAACGTGCGCTCTATGGAGTCTTACCTTAAGCTAGCAGCTAGTAAAGACGCCAGTGGTTCATATGGAGCTATGGTGCCTATTATAAAGAATGGCAAACTAATAAAGTTTGAAATAGCTATTAATAAAAACAAAGCTATTGTTGATGGTAAATTCGCTACCGCTACACACGAGTTCCAACATGCTGTTTTATACAATACAATAAAACAAGATGCTGGAATACAAGACGTGTTTGGCGCTCAAATATCGGATCTAGTAACTAGTAAAGATACTAAGTTTTCTAAACCCGAGCAAGAAGATGAGTATTGGGATCGCGTTGCTGCGTATGAAGCTGAAGGTAGAGGTGAAGAACAAATGACCGTGTTCTCGGAGATGATGGATGAGGGTAAAGTAAAGTTCAACGACGGTATAGCTAAAAAGTTAGGTAGATATGTAAGGCATATACAGGCTAGATTAGGTATGCGTAACTTTGAGTTCAACAACCAAGAAGATCTTAAAGATTTTATTACTAGTTACCATAGAACTGTTAACGCTAAGTTTGGCCGTAACATAGCTCTTGAAAGAATGCAACGTGATGGAGCAAGAGGTACAAAAAGACTGAAGAAAGGTGAAGTTAATTTAATAGAAGCTGGTTTAGCTATAACAAAGAGAAGGAACGCTCAGAAAGCTAAGCACAAAGAGGCTAAAGCTAAGATCGCGTTTTCTAAAGCTTTAGATAGAGCCGAAAACTCTAGTCCTGATATGAAAGAAACTTTTGATAAGTTTGTTCAAAATGATAATGGAACTAGAAAGTACGAGTCCAAAGATGATTTTAACGCATCAACAGATCGAAGTTCAGCTGCATTAGAAATTTTAGAGGGTAGAGCTTTAGATGGCTTGATTCAGCAAGGAATGACAGATCTAGGCCTTCCGCCTCAAGCTTTAAGAGAGTTTACTAGAGAGGTTAAAGAAGAACTAATGGATAGGTT
>TARA_R110000824_G_scaffold262069_3_pt1 | contig 18617 bp, 24 predicted proteins | sample TARA_R110000824 | Tara Oceans TARA_R110000824 (sample SAMEA4397747) | marine metagenome | biome: Polar Biome; feature: [MES] marine water layer (ENVO:01000295) within the mesopelagic zone...; material: water (ENVO:00002006), including particulate matter (ENVO:01000060) such...
AACATGGGGGTCCGAGTGTCGGTGTTGCTTATTCGGATACAGGGGCATTCAGTGGAACGGCGCGGATGAGGGCTTCTGCGGACGAGTTTGGGCCTTTGAAGAAGCCCACTATCAAGCGAATCATAAACGAAATCAGAAACGAAGGCGATCCCCACGGTCATCTGAACGAGTTCGTTGAGTATCTGACAGACGGCGGCATCCCCAATGAGGTATTCGTGACCGGCAACTCCATACAGGAGGTGGCGTTGTACGAGTTTATGGTTCAGGCAGCCAAAGAAGCGAATTTGTTGCCGATGGAAGTAAGGGTGGAGATTCCCGAGTTTGTCCAGTTTGCTCGCGACGTACCAGATGCGATGGAGCATCTGGAGGGAATGACGGCTGCTGCTTTCCGTGCGCGTGTGCGGGATAATATGAATGAATGGTACGGGGGGTCGTTAGAGTGGAAAGACGATGCGTCCGTTCGCAGTATGATTACGAATCAGCGGATGAATGCGATGCGTCAGCAGATGAAGACTCTTGTTGAGGTCGGTGAGGAGGATTCTGAAGCGTATCGGGCCATCAGGCGCAGAATGCTGTTGGTGGATAACGACTTGGAGCGGTTGCCTGCGGAAATTGGGCGACTATTCGAGGATGGAGTTGAGTATCTGGAGGACGTTAGAAAGAGGGGGGCGCAGCAGGTGGTTGCCGTCAATCTCCGTAGTCCTAGTGTTGTCCTGATGGGTCGGGAAGGCGACACTATCCGTAATGCTCCCCTCTATTTGCATTCGGTAGCCGAGGGCACTGCAAACCGCCGCCTGTCGAATTTCGATCTCCAGAAGGTACGAAAGTTCCTGATAGCGAGGTTGGGTTATCAGAGTGTGGGTGGCAGAGCCTTGACTTTCGAAGAATTTGGCGACCTTGTTCGCGGTCAGAAGCCGCAGTCGTTCAAGGATGCGAGTATCGACGCGGCGGAGATAGGTTTCGAGCGTCGTCCAGCATCGGTGGTTGATCGTGCGACGGGAGAGATTCTGCCAAAGACGGCTACTCAGGTGTTCCATGACGAAGCGGCGTGGTCTAGGGCTGGGTGGGTGTTTCGTAAAGACTTCGTGGAGCCGCGGACTGACAGGTTGGGGCATATTGGACCGTTGGATAAGGCGCTGGCCGATAAAGATCTTGCGTTGGAAGTGGCTGGTTTGCCCTTAGGTGGCGATTTGGGGCATCCGACGATATGGGAAGGGGAGTTTGGGTGGCCTGCTCGTCAGGTTGAGGCACTGTTGAGTGATCTTGAAGCCCCGATGTATGATCCGCAGATACGGGGATTGGTTGAGGTGCTTGTCAGGGGCGATAATCCGATTCTGATTATTGAGGATCTGCCAAAAGCGTCGTGGCGTAGCGCCAATCTCAGGGTGCTATTGGATCCTGATCCCGATTTTGGGAATCTGAAATCCATGCTGGCCGCCGACGAGGGTCGTCGGGTTTTGGGTGCGTTGGACGAGGCTTTGCTGCAGTTGGCAAGACGTGCTGCGGAAACCGATGAGGCACGGGATGCTGAAGCGTTTATTCAGATGCTGAATCAGGTTCGACGCGGAGTTTTTGATGCAATGCTGCCTGCCTCCACGCCTGACGCTGTGAGGAATGAGGCCCACGCTGTCATGCGAGAGGCTGCCCAAAAGGAGGCTGCAAATATCCTTACTCCGAGTCAGGGTTCTACGGTCGCTGGTCGTCGTATAGAGGAGCCGCTTGCTGCTGTTTGGGGGATGCGGGGAGCGCATAAGATGCGGGTTTCCGAATTTCTCAATAGTCTGCAGATTTCGGAAGAGGCTGCCGAGGTGACCCAGCAGTGGGCGGAAGAGTTGCTGGATGTTGCCTTGTATCCGTCAAAGGCGGAGTTGGCCAAGTTGGTGACGCATCGGGCTGAGCAACTGAAGTTGAAGGCACTATTTCCTGATGATCCGTTGCTGGCTGCTGTGCCCAAACTGCCTTCTCGCCAATTCAACACGCGCGGATTCAGGGAAGATCTGACGGAAGATCTTCGGGCTACGGTTGAGACGCCGCGGCCTTTGGGCAAGATGAGGGTGGCTTCGGGTGGTGTTCCCGATTTGACTCCAGAGATGGTGGAGAACATCGTGGGTACGCCGATGGGAAGTCCACTGTTGAAAGAGACGCGGGTCAGCGGGGGCGCCATCGGGGAGGGCGAAGTTGTGCAGGTTTCTCGGATCGACACGGGACGGCATGTCGGTGCCATCGAATATCTGCCAAAGCATGTGGAGGAGACAGTAAAGGAGGTTGAGGAGTATCGGTGGTCGTCCGCTGCAGCCCATTTTGCTGGCCGGTCTAATCCGTTTGCTGGTGCAGCGATGCGGCGCCCCATGATAAAGCATGTCAGGGAAAAGTTCGATGTTGCTGCTACTTGGAGGTGGGAGTATACGTCAGATCGGATGCATCCACGGGTGGGGCCGATTACAGGTGAGGCGCAAAGCAAAGACGAAGCCATGCTTGTTCTGCAGAAGATCGATGAGTTGATTGATGCTTCGACTGATCCTGCTGGGAACATCATAGGTGAACTTGCAAGCGGCATGTATGGAACGGTGAGGCACCCAGCCATCGAAAGGAGGGCATCTGCGTTGATGGGCGAGTATCCACGCAACGCCGTGCATGTCAGACCCGTTTCAAAGGCAATCGGTCATGTGGTCGAAACCGCAGAGATCGGGGAACCGATTTCTGCGGAGGCGATGGCGTTGGTCAGGTTCATGGGGTTAGCCAAGGAAGAGCAGATCGAACTCTTGCTTGAGACAGGTTTCGTTGATGTTCTAGGCAACGTGTTGAAGCGGCCCACATTCGAGGGTGAGCGTCTGCCCATAGCCAGAGTTGCCCTTGAAGCCGCTGATTCGTTGGGTATTGCTCGGAGCATGTCGCAACAGCAACAATACCATCAGTTGCTTGACAGGGTGGCGGCGATGGTTATCTGGAAGCAGAGTGCTACGAGGGAGGTGGTCGCTGATTATTTGGGGTTACATAAGGCAAGCGTCAGGGCTATTGACGACGTTTTGAAACAGTTGGAGCAAGCGAAGATTGTTCGAAAGACAGGTAAGCCTAAACCGTCTCCGAATTACGAGGTTGTGCAGCCTTCGACTGATGCGATCAAGCGATGGGTGACAAATCGTAATACGATGAAATCGCAGGTTCATAAGGCGGCGTTTGCGGCGTTAGAGGATGGGTCTGTCAGCATCGATTCGATTGTGAGATCGGCTGATGTGAACGACATTGAGGCCCGTCGAATCATGGAGGAGTTGGAGCGGTTGGGGATCGTGGGAAGGGGAACGGCTGCTGCAAGGTACCTGTTGGAGTGGGATGACGACTTGTTGGAGCGGGCGGTGATGTACGTGGTGGAAAGCCAGTTGGGTTCTGCTGCGATGCTGCAACGCAAGTTGGACATCGGGCATGGCCGTGTGGGACGCCTTATGGATATGTTGGAGGAGGCCGGTGTGGTTGGTCCCTCCGTCGGAGCCAAGGCCCGCGAGGTGAGGTATACGGCTGACGAAATGGATCAGGCTCTTGGGCGTTTGGGGCCGCGTGCTGCTGATGTAGCGGCGCCTACTGTTGCGCCTATGGTTTCTGATTGGGACGATGAACTCAAGGAGGCAGCAAGGCTGGTTGTGGCTGGTCAGTTGGGTTCCGTTTCGATGCTGCAGCGGAAGATGAGGATCGGGTTTGCCAGTGCGGGCCGGTTGATGGATCGTCTGCATGAGGCTGGCATAGTCGGTCCTTCCGTCGGAGCCAAGGCTCGCCATGTGATTCCTGACGCAACTGCCCTTGACGACATGGAGTCTTTCATCGCCCGTTATTCGATTCAGCAACGGTCTACTGAGGTTGCCCGCGTTGAGCGGACGGTGAAGAAGACCTCTACGAAGGCAGTTGACGAGGCGCTGAAGGACTATCGGGATCTGCCACCTTCGAAGGATATTGAGGGGTTTGTGGATCCGACGCCGATGCCGTTGCAGATGCGGTCTAATCTTCTGATGCACGTTATAGAGACGGCTACTGGTAACATACCTGAAGCAACGGATTCGCCCATGTTGCGGCGGGCTATTGAGCGACTGGAGGACTTGGGGGGGTTGCAGCGTCATAAGGGACGACCGGCGCAGTTCCGTGATGAGGTGACAGAGACGTTTTGGTTGCGTACTCCAACTGGGTCGCGGTTGGGTTCGCAGTTTTCCCCAACATCATACGTTGCACAGGGTCGGCATCCTGTATTGGATATTGACATTGCTGCTTTCACCCGCAATGATACGGGTGACACGGTTTGGCTGAAGGTGGAGCAGGGGGGAAGCGAGACTGGGACGCGAATGCCGTATCGGTATGCTCCCGATGTTGCTTTGGACGAGCCAGAGTATACTTTGAAATTGTATTCCCACGAATTGAAGGCTGCTCAGGCTCTTGCCAATTATGTGGGGCCAGCAGCGATAGCGAAGGGTGCTGTCGCTGGTGTGGAGCGTCAGGCAGCGGATTGGTATGGGATGGCGTCTAAGCGTCAAGAGATTGCTGCTTTGGTCGCTATGGGAGATCCGCACGACTTGGCTGTCGCCAAGGTGCTGGCTAGGGATGTGCCGGTGGAATGGTCCACATCGGTGAGGGCGCCAGAGCCGCCTGCCTTTATGGAAAATCCTTTGTGGTTGGATTTTCGTCCGCGGATTGGTTTGGAGGGACAGGATGCGGCTAGTCAGAATCAGTTGCTGGATGAGTTGGTGGAGGCGCTGAACTGGTATAAGCGGAGTGCGGTTGAGAGAAGGGGGGCTTGGGTAGCGGAACAGATGGAGTATTTGTCCAATTCGAGTATAGATAATGTGGAAAATGTGTTGCTGCAAAAGTTGGCACGCATTCATGGGGGTGACGCTGGGGCGGCGCTCGCAGCCAAGCAGCGGCTGGAGGCAGCAAGGTTTACTGAGGGGTTGGCGGCAGAGTCTGAGGATGTCGTCAGGATGGCGTATATAGACGAAGTTGAAAAACTTCTGAAGGAAGAAGCAAAGGAAGTTTTTTCGAAGGCTGGGTCGGCGTCTCGGCGAGGCGAACCACTGCAGGGGTTGCTGTCTACATCGGTCAAGAAGAAGGGGGCGGTTCGGTATACTTGGGGAGATTTCCTGAAAAAAGAATTGGACACCGAGTCGGCGACGCTCTTTCGGGAAGACGCTGGGGGACTGTGGGTCAACCCTGAGACGCAGGCAGCCTACAAGGAGTTGGAAGCATTTATTGAGGCTTTGAAGGGGGTGCAGAATGCTGAGGGGCGGTTGTTGTTGCATGACTTCACTGCTGATGCCATCAAGGAGCAACTCAGGGCGCATAAGGGGCGGCTTGCGGAGGCGAAGAAGTATCGGGGTCGGGGTGCTGCGGGTAGGGGGCGGCATCTGTACGATGCCGCTGGCAATCTGAAGAAAAAGTTCACCATCGGGACGCCGTTTGGCGAATTCAGGGTTCGGTTGGACGAGGGGCGAAAGGGTGGCCTCAGGTATGAGATCTATGACGGTTCGTATCCTTATGTGTATGAGGGTACGTTGGCTGAGATTGTTGAGAAGGGTGGCGTGGAGGAGGTTCGGGCGCTTGGTAAGCCGTTCAAGTTGGGCAACAGGGAGATTTTGAGGGCAGGTCCGATGCCTGAAGGGCGTGCCAACTGGAACGAGTTTGATCCGATGTTGCAGCGTGTCAAGGATTGGGCGAAGTGGGCGGCGGACCAGTCTAACAATGTGATCAGGGATGCGGATGATCATCTTGGCGCTATCAAGCAGATGCGTGTCAGGTATTGGAAGGCGGCTCACGAAGCGTCGGATACGGTGCGTTCTGAGATGGTGCTGCCGTTTCTTCGAGCGTCGGAGCGTGGGACTGTAACGGTGAAGCAGGCGATGCGGGCGTATGTGGATGTGGCTCAGATTGAGGGGCTGATCAATACGGCAAAGACGAGGGGTGTCGATCTGTTCGACACGGGTCTTGTTCCTCCGACGGGAGTATTTTCTGATGTTGATGAAGTGGTGGAGGCTGTTGAGAAGTGGGTTGTTCGTCGGGCTAAGAAGGAGCGTGTCAGGCTGGGTGCTTTGGCGGGGCCAGACAATCCGCGTTTGCGGCGAGCGATTGAGGATCTGACGGGGTTTGACAGGCGGGGCCATATCAAGCCGTCGGAGATTGATAGTCGTCCGTTGCCTGCGGCGGGTTTGGTGGAGCAGGCGTATCTGCAGGAGGAGTCGCAGCATCTGTTTGCAGCGGCGAAGGAGTTTATGGATCAGGGGTTGGATGCTGAGGCGATGGTTGCTATTGCTGAGGGGCGTTTGGCTCAGGTCAACGGTAAGATTGCTGAGTCGCAGGGCGTCAATTTGGAAAAGTATCAGGAGTATCTGCGTCGAATCGATGATGTTCGGGTGCAGCGGGGTTTCAATGAGATGATGGCTGATGCGACGGGGAACATACTGGTGGATTTGAAGCCTGTGGATCTTCAGAATGTTCCGAGGTGGGGGGAGGACTGGCAGGCGTTGGGGAGTGTGAGTCAGCAGAATGCTGTGTGGGTGGCTTTGCAGGGGTTGTTTGAGACGACGCAGCATACGGAGCATTTGCCGAAGTTGGTCAGGCAGTATGAGCGGTTCTTGAATTATTGGAAGGCGCAGGCGGTTTCGACGCCGGGTTTTGTGGCTCGTAATGGGTTGGGGGGAACGTGGATGAATTATGCGTTTGGTGGTGTCGATTTCGGAACGACGGAGCGGTTCGCTGGGATGTATTGGACGGCTCATCGGATTGGTCGTGGCGATCCTGTGGCGGGGTTGGATGAGATGATTCGTATCGCAGATGAGAAGGGTCTTACGAAGGTTCGTATCGGTATCTTTGGTGTCAGGTCGGTTCCGAGGAACGATTTGGTGATTGCTCGGCGAGTGTTTTCGGGTGGTATCTTTACGGGTGGTCAGGTGGTGACTGAGGTGGCGCGTGGTGCGCCGACGAAGTTCACGAAGCGGGTTACTTCGCCGATTTCGGGGCGTACTGTGACGGTGGCTGGGAATCCGTTCTCTGCGGAGTTTGCACCGTTTAGGGCGATTCGGTCGGCGAATGAGTCGATGGAGACGGTGTTGCGTGGCACGTTGGCGTTCGATATTTTGAAGAAGGGTGGGTCGTTGACGGATGCGTTGGATGAGGTGTATCGGTTGCATTTCAACTATGCGGATTTGACGCGGGTGGAGCGTGTTGCTCGTCGGGCGATTCCGTTCTGGAAGTGGCAGCGGTCGGTGATTCCTGTGTTGATTGAGTCGGTGGGGCGTAATCCGACGGCGTGGACTCGGTTGTATCAGTTCAAGGGTGAGTTGGAGTTGACTTCTGAGCCTGAGCGTGGCGTTGTGCCTGATTATTATTTGGAGTTGTTGGGTATGCGGTTGCCGTGGAAGATGAACGGTAATCAGACGTATTGGGTGCCTGATTTGCCGTTTAGGGATTTGATGAAGTTGACGCAGGAGCCGACTGCGTTGACTCGTATGGTGGCTGAGTCGGCGGCTCCGCCGTTCAAGTTGCCTTTGGAGATTTGGGCGGGGAAGCAGTTCTTTGCCGATATTCCGTTTAGTGGCCGGTTCCAGCAGGTGCCGAAGGCGTTTCGGCATATGCCGTTTTTGATGGAGGTGTTGAGTTTGGCGGGGAAGGCGAAGAAGAATCGGCAGGGTGAGTGGAAGATGCGGGATCACGACATTCACAATATGGAGAATTGGTTGCCGTTCTTGGCGAAGTGGCGTCGTTTGATGCCTGATGAGGCGCGGTATCAGCGCCGTCAGGCGGCGTCGATTGTGTCGGCGGTCTTTGGGACGCAGATTCGGGTCAACGATGAGTATGAGCAGAGGAATCAGCAGTTGCGGAATGATCGTGCCTTTTCGAAGGCGTGGCAGGATGCTTTGGATTTGGAGATGAGAGTGCGATGAAGATTGTTCGAAGGCATGAGTGGGCGGATCGGTCGCCGCGTGAGGCGTTTGTGGCGTTGCGTAAGGGGCGTGTCAAGGGTGTTGTGGTGCATCATGGCGGTGTGCGTGAGGCACCGGCTGGTGCGGCTGCGCTGAGGGCGTTTGAGGCGCACCATATGGATACGCGTGGTTGGAATGCGATTGCGTACAATTGGTTGGTTGATGAGGCGGGTGTCGTCTATGAGGGTCGTGGTGCTGGTGTGGTGGGTGGTGCGACGCGTGGTTGGAACAGTCGAACGGAGTCGATTTGTTATACGCAGTGGGGTGGCGATGCGGTTCCTGAGACGGCGAAGAAGTCGATCAGGGCGTTGGTGGATGACATTACCCACAGGTATGGGGGTAAGTTGTGGGTGAAGGTGCATCGTGACTTCGCCGGGACTTCGTGTCCCGGCGATGCTTTGGCTGACTGGGTTGCGAATGGGTGTCAGTTGTCGGTGGGGAATCCTGCCAGCATCGACTGGAACGCCATCACAGCCTTCCTGACGGGCTTGAGAGCCTCTGTAGCGTCCAGACCCCTGTCTAGGCGTCGGAGGAGCCGTGGGATGGCTGTACGGCTCGCTCAGAGCCATCTGCGGGACCGAGGGTTTGATGTAGGGGTGGTTGACGGTATCTATGGTAAGAAAACCCGTGACGCTGTGAAGGAATTTCAGCGTTCGGTGGGTGTGCTGAAGGCGGACGGTGTAATTGGCGTTCGCACTTGGGACGCTTTGTTCATAATGTAGGAGAGAGAGGTATTCATATGCCGAAAGGCAAAGGTTACAACGAATCAGCCATGCGTGGAAAAGCGAAGAAAGACGCTGCGTATCTGCGTAGCACCAACCTCGGGAACGCCATTCATGGCGGTCGCCCGTTCGGAAAGTAGGTTGTGATGCGTGATGGTACGACACCTAAGAAGGTGACAGCCGGTCAGGTTCTGGTCACTGCAGTGAAGCGTGGTGGCGGGATCGGCCATGTTGGTTCTCCGTCGAAGAGCGGCGCGCGGCGTGCGCTACACGGCTGATGCCGAAGAGGCCACAGAAGAAGAAGCCGCGCAAGCCCCCACAGTATTGAGGAAACCTACATGAGTCCTGCATTACGCGACAAAATTGAACGCGCCGCTGCGACGTTCGCCCAAGCGTTCCTCGGCGTGTTCTGCGTCACGAACGTATCATCGGTTGAGGCCGCTACAGCGGCAGGCGCTGCCGCTGTGCTAGCCTTGCTCAAGGCATGGTCAAAGGGCGTGCTAAACCACAAGGGAGGCTAACCGTGGGGTTACCTGAAGACTTCGACTGCGAATGGGCCGACTGGATGGCAGGCGGCGGTGCAGCGTTAGAGCAGGAAATCAAGACAGACATGCGGGCCAAGCGTCATGTGTTGGACATCAACGACGGCACCCACGCTGCATGGCATGATGACAGCCTTGGTGTGCTGCTCGTCCTTGACGACCATGAGGTGATGGGCCTGCTGGAGATGTGGGGCGAAGCAGCAGAGGGCAACATCATTGCCTTGTCGAAGTGTCTGGAATGGTTGCATGGACTGTTCGGGTTTATCGACCAGTGCGCTGGGATGCACCCCGACGACTAAAGGTACAGTTCGCGGATGTCGTCATGCTCCAACAGACGCTCCTTTACCATCTCTAATGCGGCGTCGCGTCTCCGAGCCAACGACGTTTTCGGGATGTCCATCAGGGTACCTAATCGACGTAACGGGATCTGGACGACCAGCAGCATTTGGAGGATCCATTGATCCTCCTCGGGGAGCGTTTCCAATGCTTCAAGCACCACATCATGTAACCACAGTCGGCTTTCCAGCGAGTCTGCGCTGGTTTCGCCGGGTGGCGTTTGCATCAGTGCTTCGATGAACGATGAGGGCGCGTTGTGTTCGAGCCGTTCGTTGTGTAGCCATCGTTCGCTTACTTCGTAGTAGCCCGACTCTAGGCGTGTGCCGCATTCGGGATCTGTTCGTCCTGCTCCCCCTCGGGGCTTACCCATCCCCCCACTCTAGGAGCGATGGACGTATCTGGAAGTAGGCTTTGCCTTCTCGGAAGTATCCGACGGGTACTTCTTCCTTCTCTATGAGTCGTTGTAGTTCGGAGACGTACAGCGATGACCAGTTTTGGCGTGGCGTTGACCACGCCCAAATGAGAACTGGCATCGCTTGATCCCACCATGACAGGGCGATCAGTTTCTCTAGTTTGAACTTGAGGCCGTTCTTGCCCATGCCGACTGTTTCCACGAACTGCTGTGGGGATGACTGTATGAAGTCAGGAGTGTAGCGTATTGTCAGCGGTAGGTGTTGGATGGTGAAGGGGGGTCGGTTGAAGCCGAAGCGGGCTACGTTGTCGTGGCGGGCTTCGAATTCGCCTTCGGCTTCGTCACCCATTTCGGCCATTCGTTGTTCGAATGGTTTCTGGTGGAATGGTCCGTCACCCATGTCTATTTCTTTCTTCCGACGACACGTTGCACCTGACGGTCGTCCTCGTAGGCAATTCCATTGAGGGCATCCTCCACTGTTTTGAGGTAGTTGGTTGTGTCGCCGCGCAGCGTGGAATCTTCTTCATCTAGGCTGCGGATCGTGATGATTGTGCGTTTCATGCTGAACACGCAGGAGATCGACACCGGCCCTTCGAAGTATGGGCCGTTGTAGGCGGCGGCGATGACCGCCTCTGCCTCCACTGTGCGTTTGGGGGTGTAGACCCGTTTGGCTCCGAAGCGGGGTCGGCCTTTGGCGATGGGGCGACCACGCACAGTGAACTTGTGTATCATCTAGATTCGTCTGCCTGCTTCGACAACGATGTCATCAATTCGTCTCTCTCTGTCGGAGCGACCGACATACTTTTTCATGCGGTCGTCCAGTTGGTACAGCAACTGTCGCACAGTATCGGTGGTGTACCCCTGTGAGAACAGCGACATTGCGAACGTGCAGAGGTCGCGGCTGCGGTCCCCCCACTCGGTTGCGTTCCAGATGCGTAGCGCCGATCCTGTGAAGTCGGTGTCGGTGCGGGCGCCGCGCTGCTGCCGCATCGCTGACGCTGGTTGGGTGGCGACATGGAGGGGCAGCAGGTTCCGCACCTGTGAGGGTGTTGTCATCGTTGTGGATGCCAAGGTGATGAAGTTGGGGAAGTCCAGAGGGTCTAAGTCGCTGTCCAGTGCGACCTGACGGCCCTCGGTGCGAGGCATCGGGTAGGGCAGCCTCAGGCAGTTGCCGATGCCGCCTTCTGACAGTTCGGTTTGTTTCGGGTACACTTCCCGAATGGGAACGTCCACGATGCGGCAAGCGCCGATCATGGATCGGCGCGCCACGCTGGCCGAGACGGGTTCCTTCAGGTACACCCACACATGGTAGCCCTTGCGACGCGACCGTTCGATGATGCCTGTTATCCCGTAACGCTCCAACAATGTGCGTAGATTGCAGGCATGTGTTAGGCTGGCTTCACCTTCGTCCAGATCGACTGCCATCCAATGCACCTGCCACACCCGATCAGTCTTGAACAGCGGGTACACACCCAACGGCAGCACACCGCCGAGATGTTCCGCTATGGCTACGAGGTAGTCGGCGCCATTGGCACGCCGCAGGTCACCGTTCGGAGCCTTCAGGGGCGTGATGACGCCCTCTGGCGGGCAGCCAGCGAGAGCGCCCCCGCGGTGCAGGTACGCGAACTGCTCCGTCTGGTTCAGAGTAACCATCGGTTATCAACAGGGATGTCGGTGTCGAAGTATTCGCGGACCAGACCACAGGTCGGATCAATGAAGTAATCTATTGGCGGATCAGTGATCTGACAGGGCGGGCGCTTGTTCTTACATAGGTCCAACGAGATCGAAACTGAATGGACACGCTGCTCATGTTCCGACAACTTCGGCAGATCACGCTTACGAAACACATTCAACTGCAGGATAGCGTACTCGTCGGCGTTGAACTTGCCGTCGTCCATGCCCCGTGAAGCACCACGGGTGCTGGCCTTCCCCGACTGATGCACCAACCCGACCGGCATGTTCTCATGCTCGGCCCACTCCTTGATGCCCTTCAGCACGTTCGACACACCCTCGTAGCCGCTGGCAAACGGCATCTGTTCCAGAAAGTCGATCATCGTGAACTGCGGACGAGCCTGCCAGTAGTCCTCGCACTCGGCGAGAGCCACCGACATCTCAGGGAACGGCAACGCATATGGGAAGATCTTGACCCGATCCAGCCACGACCGCTTCGCTTCCTCAATCTCCCCGAGGTACGCCATGTCTGCCGACTGCAACGCCTCTTCAATTGACGCAAGGTTACGCTGGTACAACAGCGCATACAGTTTCGACACGACGAGAATCTCAGGCTCGTCGGGCGTGAAGATCACCGCATGGAACTCAGGGTCGGCCTTCAGGTTCTTCGCTATGGACGACAGCAGCACCGCAGACTTGCCTGAATGGGCACGACCTGTCACAACCAGCACATCCGACGGCCACACGCCACGCATCTTCTCATCGATACCGGGCAACCCGAGGTAGTAACGAGCCTCGCTACCCGCAGCATACTCAACCCAACGGTCCACGGCCCGCGCCGTGGGGCGAAAGTAACGGTACTCCCCGTTGCCCGCCCCGACATCGACACCCGCTAGGCGGGCATCGATGTCGGAGTCGGACAGAAGAGCAGCGTCAGAACTCACCGCTGGAAGGCGTACTGCTGGAGCGCCCCGCGGCGACCATTCCAGTCGAACGGAACGGCGTCCGCCTGCTGCTGCCCACCCGCCTGATCCCACACCTTCAGCGGCACGTTGGAGTCGCCGTCGTTGACCCACAGGCCCACGTTGCGGGCAACCCCGACACCGATCTGGTTCAGCGCCTCGGCAGTGACGGAGAAGTTCGGGAAGTTCTTCCCGCTCCTGTTCACATCAGTGGTGCCGTCGGCGTGTTCCTTGACCTCGTAAACCCTGATGACGCCGCCGTTGCCGTCCGACCATTCGTTCGGATGGAACGCCAGCAGGTTCCACGCTGCCTGCTTCGTGTCGGACTCCTTGCCGACACAGAAGTCCACTCGGGGATACACCTTCCCACCCATCGCTGGACGGGCAGCCATTGACTGCGCTGTCGGCCCTACGGGTGCGCTCGGTGGTGCCGTCGTAGCATGACCCTGCGTGGGCGCCGAGGGGGCGCTAGGCGGATCACTGTCAGGTCGGGCCACGCCGCCTTTGAGCGTCCGCATGACCACCCCCGACTCTGACAGGTCAAACTCCTGACCTGCCTGCTTCAGCACCTCCGTCTTGATGTCCTTGAACAGCCCCTCTGCTTCAACGAGGATTGACTGATCGTCAAACGAATCGGGGTAGGTGCGGGTGATGCTGAGTGTGTAATCAGCCGTCTCATATGGGGCTTCCGATACCTTCTGTGAGAAGGTGACGGAAACCTCGGTGGATGGTTCTGTCATGTTGTCTCCCTGTGTTACCACGGGTCAGGGCCGAGGTGTTTCCCTCGGCATTCTCCAGCCTGCCACACGGGGCACCACTTCGGTGAGCAACCCCACCAGCCCCAACGCTTCGGCCAGACCTTCAGGTCGGACTGCAACAACTCCGCAGCCGACCAGCACAAGTCCTTCAACGCTTCGGTATGTGCTTCAGTTCGTTCGATCTCTATCCTCTGCACCGCCCCGTCCACCAAAGCAACGAGGTTGAATTCCGTAGACCCGAATGCCGCACAATACACATGCGACTGTATGTCCCACCGCTTCTTCTCCCACGGCTCGTACTTGCGGCTCGGATTTTTCCAGTCCCATATCGACCCGTCCCTGTTGTGCCAGTCAGCGGTACCCGTGATCACCAGACGAACCCCGTCCCGTTCATCCAACTTGAACCGAAACTCCTCCTCCACCCCGACAGGATCCAGCAACGGGCGCACTTCCTCATACCAAGCGAAAGCGTTGTTGCGTGCGATTTCTATGACACGAACATGGTCCTGACGCCACACATCCACAGCGTCCACGTTCTGCTCAAACTCGTCATCTATGACACCCAGCATCAGATCAAACGTCGGATCTTCACCACGCATCATCGCAAGCCCCACCTGCTCAATGGCGCTATGCACCAAGTTGCCACGCAGCATGTCGGAACTCTCCTTCTGCGTAACCAACCCCATCCGATCCTGCCGCGCCCACTCAGGGCAGTTTGACAGAGTGTTCAGCCAACTCTGGCGGATCGGAATTTCAATCATACGACAGCGTACCTCTCCCTTGTGACGGTGGGGCGGTACCCGAGGGAGCGGATGGGTACCGCCCCGTTACCGTCGCGGTCGCGCCCCTGAAGGCGCGCCGCCACCTTACAGGCACCGATCCACCCCTGTCAAGTCTTTCCATTCGGCGGCATCGCACTTGGCGCAGATGTCGTCACGGTTGTAGATCGACAGCACGGTCGTGCAGCCCTTCGACTCGCAGATGCGACCCTTGGGCTGTTGCCCCGTGTACCGTCGCCCACGGTTGTCGCGGATGATGGTCGCGCTCATCTGTTGTCCAACACATCTGGCAAGGTCATGCCATGAATCCGCTCATGCGTCGCACGGTTCACCATCGCATGTGCCCGCGACCGCAGGACGCCAGCACGGCGTCCCACCTCGGCGGTGTTACCCACCCGTATCCGCTCGTCCAGCATCGACTGGCGACGCACAAACGCCACGGCGATCTTGAGATCCTCAAGATTCGCCGCCACCTCCGTCGCATACAACAGGTCAGTCGCGCCTTCACCCACTCCGTTGCCGTCGATTCGTTCTGTCAACCTAGAAGCGAAGGCAATTGGGTCAACGAGGAGCGACATTCGTAGCCCAGTTACGTCAACTAATACGGGTCCATTTACCATAAAGAAACCTCTTTCTGGTCGTCTAATGATTGCGACATATCTAGAATGTATGTCGTCAATTCCTGTATCTTTACCTGCATTTCCAGCAGTATTTCCGTGTCGAATTTCCGATGATTTGACACGATATGATTGAACGGCCCGTACAGAGCAACCATGCTCATTTGGGCTGCCATTAGTGATGCCTCTAGGCGGGTGTCCAGACTGTCGTCTAACAACTCACCTTGCGGCTCATTCGGTGTTGCCATTTACTGCCTCCTTTACCTTCAAGAGTACGGTGGTGGCATCGGTGAGGATTTCCCACAATGCCTCGGAGTAGACCTTCTCGCCGTCCTCCCATGCCTGTACGGCGTCGTCGTGCAGTTCGTCGCAAAACGTCTGCAGGCTGTCGATAGCGGCCTTCGTTGATGCCCGCTTTTCAGGCGTCATGGGATGCAACGACGCTGGCGACCAGCAGGTTCAGGCTGTGTTCTATGCGGCGCAACGCTTCGATCAGTTCCCGATGGTCCTTGCCTGCATTGTACCTGTGGAACCACTCCTGTTCGGAGTACCGCTTCTGCCCTTCGTTGTAGTCGTGTGCTGATCTATCTAATGACATATCTTCTCCCTATTGTCTGCTCTGTCTATACCACAAACTGTCCCATCACTCCCATACGAACGGGGCGTGCGGGTTGCGATCATGGAACGAATGCCCGCCTTCCTCCGACCAGTCCCACCGCGCTTCCACCAACTCAAACAACTCACGGGGCACGGAGCGAGGGTATCGACTGGGATCATTCGGGGTGCCCTTCAGGCTCTCCGCCAACCGGCGGTGATGCTGGTGAAGTTTGACGTAGAACACCTGCGCTTGATTCCAGCCGTAGAAGTTGACATACGTCGGCCACCACCTTTCGTAATCATTTACGAACTCTGGGTACCCCACCGCCACCCCGCTTCGCCCGCTTCGCCTTCTGCGCCAGCCACCGCTGGCGCTCCAACTCACGCTCTCGCATCACTTCCTCCATCGTCATCGTGCAGTCCAAACCAGTTGGCGTCATATCAGGCATTGCCCACCTCCTCGTCCTCGTCGGCCATCACCGTGTCCCAACACCGCCAGCAGATGTACCACCCGCCACGGTCGGCCAGCAGCACCTCCCGCTCCGCGTCGCCATGCTTCGAAAAGATGTCCTGCACCGACCCCTCCCGATTCTCCCACCGCATGTAGTCGGCGTTGTTCACCAGCACCGTGTCGGAGTTGTCGCAGTGGCGGCACTTCGCCGTCACGCTTCGCACCTCCCCCATCACCCGACCCCGCAAGCAGTCCGCCACCGCACCTCATCGAACCGAGGGTTGGCGTTCGCCAACACCTCGGCCAACTGCTCCGCCAACCACTCGGCCTCGCACCGCTGGTCGGGGTAGTCGTCACTGAATCGGTGCAGCACCTCCGCCAGTGCCTCAAAATCTCGCCGTGTCATCATTGCCTGTCTCCCTGTCTCTGGTCGGTGTACGCACCGACGATAGCACGCCCCACCGACACGGTGGGCGACCACCATGCACACTGAACAGCCGAGACGGTGCTACCCTGACAGCCGAGGCGATCCCCAAGAGATCGCCCGCAGCAAGGGAGTAAGCAATGCACGAGATACACACCGAGATCGACCGAGTGTTGATCACGACCAACAGCCCGCTCACGGGCATCGGGAATTGGCACCGCCTCGGAGAGGAGTACGCCGACCGTCTGCCACGCGCCGACTGGCTGGCCGCGCTCGGACTCCGAGACGGCGACAACGGCCCCGAGCCTGACGGGTGGGCGATCCAAGGCTACGAACTGGCACCCGTAGCCGCCGCCCTAGATGCCATCGGTCCCACCATGGGTCCGATCATCAACCCGCCGCCGGGTGTCATGTTCATACCCGAGGCAGCCACCATCGAAGGCTGGAAAGCCCTCGCCCCCACAGACAGCCCCGAGGACATTTTCGACATCGTGCCCTCCTCGTACTGCATCCTGCAAAACTCGGAACTGGCCGACCTCGCCGACATCTTCGCCGAGGCCGCACAAGCCGAGCGCGGCATCGACATCCCCACCCTGTCGGCGGGGACACTGCGGAGCCGACGCCTAGCGTTCATCTCCCTCGGAGTACCCGACGACGCCGCCTTGGACGGGCTACCTGCCCGAGGTCACTCGCTGAACCTCGGCACCAGCCACGACAGGACCACGGCACTGGTCGGCACCCTGTCATCCACCATCGTGGTGTGTGCGAACACGTTCCGAGCGAACGTGCTGGGCAGGCCCGCCGAGGTCAACATCCGCCACACCGTCGGGTCAACGTGGCGCATCGTGGAGGCCCGAGGCATCCTGCGAGACATGATCGGCGCCGCCACCGAGGTGGACGCCGCCATCGCCCGCCTCATCGACACCCCGATGTCATTCCCAACGTTCCGAGACGCGGCACTCCCCGCGATCCTCGGCGACCGGCCCGAAGACGAAGGCCGCGGACAGACGATGTGGGACAACCGGCGGGAGGCCATCGGCGACGAGTACCACTCGGAGCGTGTCCCCCACCAGTTCCACGGCACCGCATGGGCAGCCATGATGGCAGTGCAGGGCTGGGAGCAGCACTCACGCACCCAGCGGGGTGGACGCCACCGCGCCGCCGTCGCCATCGAGAAGACGCTCACCAACCGAGCGATGGACGGCTACCCGGCGACCCATGCGTTCATGACGTGGGAGGGTGAGCGGGCCGACGAGATGGCAGCCACCACCTCCTACGGTTCCCACACCACCACGCTGGTGGCCGACGCCACCGACGACACCACCGAGGCCACCACCTCGGACTGGGGCGAGTGGGACACCGTGGTCGAATACCCCGACAGCGAGTGAAGGGAGCCGCCATTCACGGTTGAGACACGTTGCATCTGAGCCGCCCCGCCCATCGTGGCGGGGCGGTTCCGCGTCCGATACCATTTAGGCCAGGTCCACCCACCGAGGACCGTTCACCACCACCACAGGAGCCACCCACATGATCATCGAAGCCATCCTCATCGGAATCTTCCTCATCGCTGTCATGCTCTTTCTTGCCTGCATGTTCGAGGTCCGACACCGCATGGCCGAACGCCGCGCCACAGTGGAGTGGCTCGGCATGGCCCGTCAAGCGTTCATCAGCGGCCCACACCCACGCCACGACATCCCAACCGTCCACATCTCCGACACAGGCCGAGCCACCTACAACGACGCCGCCGAGGACATCTTCCGACGCTTCGCCGAACAGGTCGAAGGCGAACGCGCCACCGACGAAGAGAGTGCTTGACAGCGGGCACGCCATCCGCTTGAATTGACCCCGAGGTCATCCCCAAGAGGTGACCCGAACCCAACAGGGAGCAACAGCATGAACATCAACACCACAACCGAGGTCGGAGAGATCGAGTTCGACTTCGATCTGGACGAGGACGACCTCGCCCAGATCATCCGCCCCATCGTTGACCTGCAGGTCGATAACGAGATCAGCAACTACGACCTCGCCAGCATGATCACCGACGAGGTACGGCAGAACGGCACAGGCTCCATCGACATCGACGAGGAAGCCCAGCAACTGCTCAGGCAATACATCAACGGCCACGGCCCGACCGGCGACCACGACGGCACAGGATGCACGACGGCGAAACTGTTCGAAACAGCCGTCTACAACGCCAACAGCCGACTCGCCAACAGCGAGCAGGGATCAGCCATCGTGGCGGGAGTGGTGTCCACCGACCTCGCCAACGAGGTCCGCCGCCTCGCCGAGCAGATCGCCGCCATCCAGCGGGCACTCACAGCACTCGGCGCAGCAATCATGCCTCTCGGCTAACCCCCCTCAGGTGCTGCCCGCTGGACTCATCCACCAGCGCCC
>TARA_R110000824_G_scaffold164685_10_pt1 | contig 18598 bp, 18 predicted proteins | sample TARA_R110000824 | Tara Oceans TARA_R110000824 (sample SAMEA4397747) | marine metagenome | biome: Polar Biome; feature: [MES] marine water layer (ENVO:01000295) within the mesopelagic zone...; material: water (ENVO:00002006), including particulate matter (ENVO:01000060) such...
ATAAAAGAAATCAATGTTAGTAATAGATCAAGATCAGAATTAAGAGAAGCTCTGACATCCTTGGTGAAGAAAGAAGCCAAGAATGGCCGTGTTTTTGATGCTAGTATTAAAACGACTGGTGGTAAGAGTAGTCCTCAAGTTGATGATGCTGCTGTTGATGCTTATATTGACAACATTATGAGTAACCCTTCTGATCAAGAAAACATTAGAAGTTTTGTAACTCTAATGGCTATGGCTGGTGGTGGAGGTGCCAACCCATCTGATACAGCTACTTTTGTTAAAGCTAAGAATGGTAATGTCATGGTTATGTGGCACTCAGACAAAATGGAAAGAGGTGACCAACAAGCTAACTCTACATTAGCCAAAGAAGCGTCAAGTCAAATTGAAACTGTTGAAGCGTTAGTTAAGTCCGGCAAGATAAATGAAAAACAAGCTGCCGATGCCACAAAGATTTTAACTGACTTTAATCAACGTGTTAAGGACTTAGAGGACGAAGATCCCTCTGGCCAAATTGCCAAGACTCTCCAAAATTTTATGGGTGATAAAAAGAAGAAAGCCACCGTTATGGCTGCATATGAGGCATTGGGTGATAAGTATAAAAAAGAAATTAATAGTAAACAAGAAGGTGGTCTTGAGGGATTTTTACAAATGATCTCAGACCGTGCAGATGATCCTAATAAAACAGTTACAAACGAGGAAAAAAAGGTTTTTGGATATATAAGCAAGGCTTTAGAAACAGATTCTGAAACATCATTGACTCCCGACGAACTTGGAAGTGTTAACTCATTACAATTAGGCACTCAAGCTAGACAAGATGTTGTTGCTTCAATTTATGATAGAGTAAGTAGTTTAGATAAAATCAATACTTCTGAAGGACCATTGGGACAAATATTAGAGGCACACAACATTGTTAACAAACTTCATCTTTATGCTCTTAATGATCCGTCTGATTTAGCCTATCAATCTGGAATGTGTGAAACTATTATTGGTTCGGATGGTATTAATGCTGAAGTATTAAAAGAGATTCTAGGTGTTAGTAATACCGATGAATTGATTTCACAAATCAAAGTTGGTCAACCACCATCAGTCGAGGGTGATTACACTGACCCCGGAACTGGTATGCCCGAAACGATGTTACAAAGAAGCACAAATGATTTTGAAACAGGCCCCGATGGTGAAAAAATGATTTGGGTTACTGACACTGAAGGTAATGTTGTGGGCAAAGCCCCCGAGGGCTCAGATTTGAAACCGGGACAACAATTCAAAACATTGAAGGATGGTAAGACACCTGTTGGTGTTGGTGTAGTCACTGGTCAAAAATCATTACTCTATATTCAAACCAAAGATGGTAAAGAGTTTCCAATGTCGATGCAGATGGTTAGAAGTAAGTCTGGTGCAACTGGTAAGCTCGGAACTGCTTATGTGTTTTCAAAAGAGTTTCAGGATGAAATTAAACGTCTTAGAAAAGCTGGCTTGATGGCCGAAGCTCTTGCAAAATTCTTCAAGAAGAGAATCATAGACACAACAGTTTCAGATTTCAAGGTAACACCACTACTCCCCTTATCCAGTATCGTTGAAGATATCAAAGAAAATACTCCCTTGGACCTTTTCTTGCAAGAAATAAAAAGCGGTATTTACATTGACGATTAAATTTACTATATTACCTTAGTGAATTGATAAAAGGTTATTGAAAGGTTTTTTATGTCTGATACATTACTGCTAGCTACGTTTGTAAGAACACAAAACATAACTGATGTTATAGATGCTATCTCTCTCAACTTCGACGTTGTAGGGAACAAGCTCTTTATGCTTCAGGATGTAGCTAATAAACAAAAGAAGATCATCACATACAACATCAACAAAGATCGTGATGTGGTGTTTTCTGATGTAATTCAAGACACAATATCTCTCCACCGTAAAAAAGAAACAAACACTCTTTACACTCTCAATGCTTTGAATGAGGTTGTGAAAGAACAGAATGGTGGGGAACTAAACAAGAGTTTCTCTGTTGACTGGAATGTGTATCAAAACACATTGCTCATTACTTATAAGGATGACGTTACCGGAGAAATGTATCTCAAGAAAATTAGCACAAGACTATTGAACATAGTAAACTTATAAACTCGATACGGAGTCGGTTATATGAACAAGGATACTCTCGCTAGTGTCATTCTCTTAGGTGAGAATGCCGGCGACGACGAAATACAAGCCGCTGTAAAAAACATTTTTGAACAGACCCACAAAAACATTGACCTTATTATCTCCACTTTTCATGAAGAACTTAGTGACGATCTAAAGGCCAGCTGTGATAACTTTTTCCTAAACGTTCGTTGGGTAAAGCAAGCACCTTCCGCTTTGTTCCTCAAGGAACTGGTTGATTTAGCTGATGGCGAAGTTGTGTTTTATAAAACTGTCAACAATGTTCTATGGTTTCCACGTCATATCGAAGCTCACTTTGAAGAGTTTGGTAATGACAACAAGCTGAAGTGGGCACTCTCTCACGTAGAGAACAGAAACTTAGATCAGGCCGATTCACAATTCAACACGTTATCATATCGAATCGACAACCCACCACATCCAGACACAATTGCAATTGATGAAATATGTCACTATGTCGGTATCGACGTTGACTGGAGTAAGTGTCTAAGCACAGATGGTGAGGTTCCTACATTCCTCGCAGGACACATTACCAGACAGTGGATTGAGAATCGTTTACGTGGTTCTATTCCTAAAGAGATCACCGTCGTTCAATGGGTATCACCGAATAAACAGAATGGTGAGAATGCAGCAACCGAAGAAGAAGTATTTAAGAAGGTTGGTGTTCCGAAGGAAACAGAAATTAAAGAAGAGATGAAAGAAACAGATGATGGCATTGAGATCGTTCGTAGCTTCCCAACTGTCATGGGTTCATTCTATCACAAGGAATACTCTGATGGTATCAACGGTGTTATCAATCAAACAGAAAACATTACGTCAATCGGTATCAAGAGAACAATTGGTATGGGTGATGTAGTTGTTGTTGAACCTATTATCAGAAAACTCAGAGAGAAGTTCCCACAAGCAAGTATTACATTGTATACACATACCCCCAAGGTTGTCGAATACTTTGAGAGTAAGCCTGATGAAGTAATTGAGATAGACCAGAACTCAGTTCCATTTGATGTGCTTGCTGACAAGGACCACCAAGTAAAGTATGATTTGGATCTATCATATGAGAGCAGAGAGAATGTTTCATTCATCGACGGATATGCTGAAGTTGCTTCGGTCGAGTTTGAGGACGAACAAGACAAACACGTTCGTTTGATGTATGATAAAGATCCTTTGATTGTAGATAAGAAGTATGCTGTCGTAGTTGCTGACGGTAGTGCTTGGCCGGGCAAGACATGGGGTGTTGATAATTACAAAGAAGTTATCAAGTGGTTACAAGAAAGAGATTATGAAGTAGTTGAAACTGGAGCTGAGCACACCGACATTACTTCTGATGAATATCACGAATGTGATTTTAAGGTGATGATGAATCTCATTGCTCACTGTGATTTGTTTGTGGGTGGAGACAACGGACCAATGCATATTGCACGTGGTTTCAATAAGCCATGTGTGTTGATTGCAGGTGCTGCTCGACCATACTACACAACTCCCAACAGAGACAACGTAGTGTATGTAGAGGACCACACAAGTAAGGGTTTGGGTATCAAGCACAAAACATTCCTAACGATCTCAGACAAGGGTATTAACTTCGTTCCTAACTTCGATGAAGAACCAACTTGTGGATTGAAAAATATCAAACCACTACATGTTATGAGGGCTATCGAAAAGTTGTGGACTAAACCAACATCACCACACGGTAACCCATCCAGTTATGAGATGAACATCCCCGGCAATCTTGTTCTTAGAGATGTGCTTCCCGGTTTTGCTTACTACCGTGATGATGTAACGAATATTATCTGGAGAGAGAATCGGCATTATCACCCCGATCAACGAATTGATTGTTCGGTAGGATACGATGCTGACAAAGAAGCTACGTGGGACAGTAGGTTCTTACCAATTATAGATTACATCGAAGATAAGAGTGTTGAAGTTGGTAAGGTATTGGATGTTGGTTGTAACATGGGTATCTTTGTCTATGGAGCAACTCAAAACAAGAACTGGAATGTGACTGGTATCGACTTGAACAAGCATGCTATCAATCGTGCCAGGAGTATCCATCCAACTATTACTGACAAATTCATCCATTCAAGTTTCCTACGGTATAAATTTGACGATAAATTTCATACATTGGTGTGTAGCGATGTTATCAATCATACCAGTGACCCCAAGGCATTCTTAACTAAATGTAATGATACACTAGACGATCAAGGCAATCTGTTTATCAGCTTCTATGACTTCGATAGTAAATCTGCTGGAGACAAGAGACAACAATGGGATTTCGTTGGGGTTGGTGAGATTATTACCTTCTTCAGTGACGAAGTGATGATGACTATGTTACACGATTCAGGATTTGAAGTTGTTGATGATTATTACAAGGACGATGATGTGGATGGTGTTAGATTCATTCATTGTCGAAAGGTTGCTTAGATGGAAACTGTCGGCGGGATTTTTGACAAGATTTGTATTCTCGAAAGAAGAATCAAAGTTTACGACGAAGAAAATCAAAACACACAACCATTATACGAGCAGTATGGTTGGTTGATGAAAGAGTTGGGGGAGATCCTCGTAGCTAACTTCTCAGGCAAACGCCCATTCACATTCAAGAAGAATAAGGCTTATGATAATGATGTGAAGATAGTAGAGGGGTTAAGTATGATCGCTGCTCTCGACTCATTGAACGATACCACGAATAAGTTATGGGACTTGGAAGATAAACGTAGGGATAAAGATCGTTATATGCCCTTAGAAAGACTAACCTCCGCGGATCTTGTATCTGTAAACAACAAGATCCGTAATGATTCCATCGACCGTATTGACGAAACTGTTCAACGAGCAGCAAGATCATCACATGGAGAATTGTTTGAAAAGAAGGGTAGATAATGAGAAAGGTTTTGATTACAGGGACACGTGGACAATTAGTTACGGACCTTGTTGAAAAGTTAATCTGCACAAAGGGTTATGAATTGTTCCTCTACAACAGAGAGGGTTGTGATGTTACCAACTATGTTCGTTTAGAGGAATTGTTTGCTCAACACAACCCTGACATTTACATCCACGGACCTTCGGTTCACAATGTAGAACATATCGGTAATGATATTAACAAGGCTTGTGAAGTTAATATTGGTTCGTTGTTACAGGCATCGAAGTTGTGTAACAAACACAAAACTATTCTCATTAACTTCTCAACCAATTATGTTCATAGTGGGATCTCTCCCCCTAATTATGTGTCCAATGAAGGATTGTCTATCCAATACCCAGCAGAACCTGTCAACGTTTACGGTATTACAAAAGCTGCTGGTGAACGTATCGTATCTCAAAGTTGTGATAGGTTCTACAACATTCGTGTTTCTGGAGTCTTTGGTAAGACTGGTTCTCGAGCAAAGAACGATGACAACTTCATCTACACCATCCTAAGACAACTCCGTGAGAACGGTGAAGTATCGGTGGTAAACGATCAGACACTTAATGTAACGTATACGAAAGATGCTGCTAACGTTATTGAAAAGATAATGGATAGTAACCCAAGTTATGGTTTGTTTCATGTTGTCAACAAGGGTGTGGTAACATGGTATGATGTTGCCAAGTTCACCGCTCAGGCTATGGGTTACAGTGATAAGAGAGTGGTTCCCATACCCACCGAAGGATTCTATTCAGATATTCACAGACCACAACATACTGCTTTATCTTTACGTGATACAGAACAGAGATTGAAACTTGAAGTTCCATCATGGCAAAGTGCAGTAGTTCGTTTCCTTAGAGAAATAGGAGAAATAAAATGAGCCAACCAGCAACTGAAATGAAACATGGCGGCCGTTTTCATGTAGATGACCGAGGAACCAGATATTGTTCAATTTTTCCCGAAATTGGTAAGGGTGACATAAATGTAACTGTCGTTGAGCCCGGCGCCGCGGCACTTTGGCATCGACATGAACACCAATCAGATTATCAGTTTGTAGTAAAAGGTGCTCTTAAAATTGGCATGTGCAATATGAGTGATGATCCTCTTACGACAGAGGTTGATGAATGGCAGAAAACAAGAACATATTGTGAACTCGACGACTGGCCAGAGTTCGATCCGGTTGTTCAATGGCACTATCTATCAGAACGAAATGCTAACGAAGGACCACTCTATATTCCGCCCGGCATTTGGCACGGGTGCATAAATTACACCAATGAACAAGCAATTCTCATTTACCATATCACAAATAAGTGGGATGGTAATGACGAAGATAGATGTGATCCAGAAACAATGGGATGGCCGGTTGAGAGAGAAGCAAAATGAATAAAGACAATGTCACAGTTATAGTTACAGGTGGATATGGACACATTGGTAGTTATGTAATTGAACACCTGTGCAAGACATTGATCAACTCAACGATTGTTTGTGTTGACAATATGTATAACGGTAAACAAACAAACCTAGATGATGCTTTTCATATTGCAAACAAACGTGATAACATTATTGTTATAATGGAAACCGATGTGTCAAATTCATACAAAATGGAAAAGATATTCAGTAGATTCAAACCTACTTATGTTTTCCATCAAGCAAGCATGCTTACTCTAGATAGTAAACTGTATCGACACCAAGCAGTTAAGGTTAACATCTGTGGTATGTCGATCATCCTTGATATGTGTGTGAAGTATAATGTAGAGAAGTTGGTTTATGCTTCGTCTGCTTCTGTATATGGAACACCAAAAAAATTCCCGACAAAGGAATCTCATGATTTTGATAATTGTAAGTTGTTATATGGTGCTACTAAAGTTGCTGATGAATACTTGGCCCGTAGCTATGCCGACGAAGAAGGATTGAAATTTGTTGGGTTGAGATATTTCAACGTCTATGGAGAACGACAATCCGACGCTGGCGTCTACACTCAGATTGTTCCCAAATGGATCAAGGCAATCAAGGAGGGGAGTCCCATTAAAATTTATGGTGATGGTAGTCAAACGATGGATATGATTCACGGCGACGATGTTGGGTTAGCTAACGTTCAAGCAATGTTCAACGATGATCTATTTCGTGGTCCCGACTTCGATGGTTTTATGAACATCTGCACGAACCATGAAACCTCAGTCATTGCCTTGTATGGTTTGATTGAAAAAGAGCTGGAAAGTTTAGGATACGAAAACAAGAGTGAAATCATTTATGACGATCACGATCCTAACTTGGTGTCACGAAGAAAAGGTGACAACAGCTTGATGATTAAACATTTGGGAAGATACACAATTTCAATACCACAAGGTATTAAACGAACAGTAAAAGGATTATTAAATGGCTAAGTATGTTGTGCTGCAACTTGCGGGGTATGGTGACACACTTTCACTACTTACTAGAATACCCGATCTTCAAAAAGAATATCCTGAACACGAAATAGTATTTTTTCTAGGAGGATTTGGTAAGGCTGTCCAATTCTCTAAGGAACAGATTGAAAGAGAAGGATACTCTGCTAAGATTGTTAAAAACCTAACCTTCCATAATCAGTTAGAGAACACACGAAAGTTTCTCAAGGACAACATTGTAAAGCCAGGCGATATGTTTATGGACGCTTCGTTCTGTGATGAAATATTTGCAAACAAGGAACCACCATTTCGTAAATATGAAATGTTATATCCGTATGAGTATAAGACAGATGTAGATAGAGATGATGTTGTTAACAAAGTTAAGTATGTTAACAACAGTTATCTAAAGGAAAATGTTAATGATTCACAATAAGAAAACTATAGCGTTAAAAGTTTGGACTACCGAAGGAAATGCAGAGGGATTTTTATCTGATGTAGAAAGAGGTAGGTTTTGGGATATAGATGAATGGAAATCTATAGTTCATAATATTGTTGACAACGGTTATTGTCCAATGTTTGTTGGTATCAATAACGAAGATGGTGGTTTGAAAAAGTATTGTGATGTAAACAATATATCATACTTTGATGGTATGGGATTAAGTGTAGAGGAAACAACCGAACTACTTAAAGAAGTTGAGGGTGGTATATTTTGTAATTCGTGGGAATGGGAACTAACCTCACGTATGGGAATACCGACAGTCTGCTTCTACACGAAGAATCATTTCTTCATTGCTAACCACACACCACAAAGTCCAAGTGATTTTTGGGATACGTGTTACATAGAAACCAATCCTATCCAAACTGACAACGCTCACATATCAGGATTGAATACTGCATCCGAAAGATTGATGAAGGGTAAAGAGAGCGCTGAGGATATCTGGTTCAAGATGAATCATATGTTAACACACAAGTCTCGTCCCAAAACAGACTACTCAGTATGTATGATCACATACAACGATGAAGATGTTGTTGAAGAAACCATAATCAATACCGGACAGTATGAAGATATGATTGTTGTCGATGGTGGATCAACTGATAACACATTGAAGATTCTTGATCAGTATGATAGCGTGACGGTTCATCACAAGAAATGGGATGACTCGTTTGAGATTCAAAAGAATGCAGCACTTGATTTAGCTACAGACGATTGGAGAGTTTGGATTGATGCCGATGAAAAATATGATCATCTCTTTTGGAATCAACTACCGTGGTATATTGCTAGTGCTGAAAGAAATGGTGTGGATTGTATCAACGTGCCCCGTATTAATACGATTACAGATCTAGAACCACAACAACTATATGATTACGTTCAACAAAACAATTGGGGTATCGCTTACTTTGGTTGGATAAACTATCCTGACTATCAGCAACGAGTGTTCAAGAGTAACTGTAGGTTTGCTGGTAGAACCCACGAACGTATTGTTGGTATGGAAAAGGAATCTGCTCTCGTTGGTGTCCACTGTGTTCATCCAAAGAAAAAATCTAGACAAGACGATGGGTTGGAAAGAGAGTCACGACAATTCAAGTTGGAGGCTTCCAAGACTATCGAAAGAGTTAATATTCAAAACGTGTTATCCAAGAAAGTGATTATGCACTACGTTCATCACTTAGGTCTTGGAGGAACAGCAAAAGCTGTTCATTTGTTAGGTAAGTATATCAACAAGTATGACAATGAGTTTCACCATGTTGTAGCCTATAAGGTTCACGGTGAAATGGAACGTGAAGGATTGTTTGAAGAAGCATTCGGTAGAGACAACATGATTCCCATTGCTTCGATCCCTGAATTTTTTGAAGTCGTTAAAGAAGTTAAACCATTTATCATGCACCGCCAGGCTGCTGGTGTTGCTGAGTTTCCTTTCTGTGAACAAACCAAGATGTACACCAAACATTTCATCTCCACTTCCATTTTCGGTTACACTGATAGATCACCTTGGATCTCAAGGGTGGTATACATCTCAAATTATATGAGACACCATGCTGGAAGTTTTGGTGGTAGTAATGCTAAGTTAATTGGCCTAATGATAGAGGCACCATACAGTGATGAAAACTTACGAGAAGAATTGAACATTCCCAACGATGCTTTTGTATTCGGTCGCGTAGGCCGAGATGACAGCGACATTTTCGATCCTGTCAATCTAACATCTTACTCTAATATTGAAACCGATAACACTTACTTCATCTGTCTCAATCCTTCACCGGCTATCAAAGAAAAAGCTACTGAGTTAGGTATCCGTAATATCAGATACGTTGATCCAACGATTGATGATGTTAGGTTGAGTAAGTTCTACAACACCCTAAACGTATTAGCTCATGCTCGTTTGGATGGTGAGTGTAACCCCGGCAACATCCGTGAAGCATTCGCTCATGGCATACCAGTTGTCTCTCATTATGCTGTGCCTTACAACGGCCACGTAGGAGAGATTGGTAACTGTGGTTTTGTTGTTGGTAAGAGTGAAAACTTTCACAACGTATGGCAAGACTATAACTCATCATCATTAATTGATGTGGTGAACTACAGTCGTGAGATTGGTGTAGATAACTTCACCGCTGAAGATAAGACTGCTTCGATCAAAAACAACGTCGATGAATATACAAGAATCATGCAAGGGTTTGTAAATGGAACTATAGACTATCAGAAACTCAGTGACAACTGCATTAAGAACTGGAAAACAAACTCAGACCCTGAGACAGTAGCTAACGAATATTTGAGTATGTATAGGGAATTAATGTAGATGTATGAATTAGACAAAACATATACCAATCACTTCTTTTACACCAATAGTATATCAACTATGCCCCAAGCTCTTTTTTTGGTGCCTGAATTTATAAGAGTGTTTGGTATAAAAAAGGTGTTGGATATTGGTTGTGCAACTGGTCTATATCTCAAAACGTTTCAAATGAATAATGTTTCTGGTCTTGGTATTGAAGGTTCAACAATTCCACAAAGGTTGAAATGGGTTCCATCAAACTATATTGTTCAAAAAGATCTTCGTTTTGAGATTAACAAATTTTCTGGATATGATTTTGTGTTATCAATGGAGGTGGCTGAACATATAGAAGAAGAGTATGCTGATGTATATGTTAATAATTTAACAAAACATAATGCGGATACTATATTTATGACTGCTGCTCCACCCGGTCATGCTGGCACTGCTCATGTTAATTGCCAACCAAAGCAATATTGGGTTGATAAAATCGAGAAAAAAGGTTATACTAATACGTTGGCATATGATGACATGATCAAACATTATGCCGCGAAGGCCACCGAAGAAGGTGTATTCATCCACCATTGGTTCCTTCCTAATTTTATGGTTTTCAAGAAAGAGAATTAAGATGACGTTCGATCCTAAAGACATACATGTAGTGCTTATCGGAAATTCGCGTGTAAAAGATTATATCCTTAATCTAGAATTGATACGGTATAATTATGAATACGGTTTAGACCTTTGGGTGACTACAGTGTATAACAGTTACTTAGACCACCTATCTTCAGCCATTGGTGAAAACACATTCATCCATCTTCCAGACAATAGAGGTTACGGATATGGTGCTCTTGATGGATTCAATGAAGGATTAAGTTTCGCTGCCGCCGGTTACCGCCCTTATATTGCGATATTTAACTTTGATGTATGGTTCCTAACTGGCAACGGATTCAAGATTGCAATGTCTGAATTTATTGAGAGCGGAAAAGATTTCGCGGCAGGTCATCACGAATCACATAAGTGGTGTATGACTGATTGCATGTTTTTCAAGAGAGAGTTTTTAGAAACGCTGTTGCCGTTAGAGGACAAGGTATTAGAAGAACGTAAAACTAACGCTTGGTTACAGAATGAAATGAAGGGAACCGAACTTGGATTTATGAATATGGAAGAATGGTTCCTGTGGTCCGTAAAACATCGTCTAGAGTTGCCGGATAATAATATGAATACGACCTCAAACGAAGAGTTAGAAACGATTGTAGCACCCTTAGAGAAACACTGGCATAGATTACAACGTGACAACCACCCGTGGTATAGATGGACAGACAAGTATAAGCTGGCTCATGAACATGAAGATGATATCAAGAGAAATTATTTGTTGAAATACAACCAGACAGAAGGCCACAATATCAAAAGATTTTTGGGTCAGACAATTGCACACACCGAAGTAGGTGGTATGAAAACTGGCGATGGCAAGGTTATAAAAATATAATGACAGAGTCTTGGACAAAACCCACGAACGTGTAGCCTACACAATGAATAAGCCGGAACCACCAGTAACAGTCAGAAGTACATTATGATATGCAAACGCCGATTTAAATTCTTATGGAGAACCCACAACTATGGCAAGTGGATCACCTTACCGAATTTTTATAAAATGAGGATTTGTTGGTTCTGTAAGCACGAACAGATAATCAACACAGAGTGTTTCCCATGACATATCAAGGCATATGCAAGAATTGTGCCAATAGAAAAGACGTAATTACAAGAAAAGGCCCAGTGTATATGTTCTGCCTTCTCAGCCGTAAAGCATATTCAGTTTTTCCAAAGTATCCGACACTTCCTGTATTACGTTGCACCGGCCATATTAAAGTGACTTAGATTATACTTTAACCATATAATATCGTATTAAAGTGACATTACTGACATCTTAAAATGTCGTTTTGTAACGAAGTTAAATAGTGACAAAATTTTGTATCATCAACTACAATGACGAAAAGTGTCATTCACACACAAGGTTATAATTTTATGAAGGAGAAGCTATGATAGAAGTACAGTATATTTTAAGTTCGTTTTTACTTTTAGTATCTGGAGCGCTGGTCATGTGGATGGCGTGTGGTTTTAGTATGTTGGAGGCAGGGTTAGTACGCGCACGTAGTGTAACATCTATTCTAAAAAAGAATGTGCTTCTTTATTCTGTTGCTTGCATCGCGTTTATGATCGGTGGCTATAGTATTATGTATGGTTCCATTGTTGATGGAAATTCATCTGGTGCGGCCAACTTCTTTTTTCAAGTAGTTTTTGTTGCAACCGCCGCGAGTATTATTTCGGGCACCATTGCCGAAAGAATGAAGTTGTGGCCGTTTATTTTCTTTGTTGGTGTTTTATCTCTTTTCATTTATCCCATACAGGGAAGTTGGACATGGGGTGGAGGATTTCTATCTGAATGGGGGTTTTCTGATTTTGCTGGCTCAACCATAGTTCATTCAGTGGGTGGTTGGGCAGCCCTTGCCGGTGTAATTTTGTTAGGGGCAAGAAAGGGAAGATATGAAGAAGGTATAGTGAATCATAAAGATTTTGAACCATCAAGTTTACCACTCGCTACACTAGGAATGTTTATTTTGTGGTTTGGATGGTTCGGATTTAATGGTGGTAGTCAGTTAGCTATGGCATCTATGACAGATATAAATGCCATTTCTCAAGTTTTTACTAACACCAACATTGCAGCGGCTTCTGGTGTTATAGTTGCTGCTCTTTTATCACAACTAGTTTATAAATACGTGAGCCTTACTTTGGTACTAAATGGTGCGTTAGCTGGCTTAGTTTCTATTACCGCAGGTCCAGACTATTCCACTATGCCCATCGCGGCTTTGATTGGTGGAGTCGGTGCGGCATTAATGATTGTGGCTGTTCCTATGTTTGATAGATTTAAAATAGACGATCCAGTCAGTGCGTTATCTGTTCATCTTGTTGCTGGTGTTTGGGGTACTCTTGCTGTAGGAGTGTTTAACCCTGAAGTTAATATATTAACTCAACTACAAGGCATTGTAATTATTGGTTTGTTTGTTTTTCTTTCTAGTTTAGTAGTGTGGTTTATTCTTAAGAAAACTGTGGGCATAAGATATGATCGTTGAATTATCAATGGAACTAGAGAATAATAAGGTTTATTGATGAGTTTTTTACAATCACATTTGTTAACAGGTGTTGATAAGCCAGTTATAATTCATTGGCATAACGCTCTTACATTAGGTGGCACAGAAAAAATGGGTTGTTTATTTCTCAAATATTTTAAGCAAATTAATGATCCGTTTTGTCATATGGTTGGTTATCGGTCACAAGGTGACAACGAGAGAGAAATATATTTTCAAGATCAAGTCGGTGTAGAGAATATGATTTGTGTTGATAATGATGAAGAATTTATTAATCGTGTGAAAGAAATAAAACCATTTATTGTTCATAGATATAGTGCGGGAATTAGTGAGTTCCCTTTGGTTCCTAGGATAAAAGAAAACACACAACACCTTATCTCAACAGCAGTCTTTGGAAATCAAGATGACTCAATAGATATCTCTGCTGTGATCTACGTATCCAAACACGTTCAACACTTAGCACAACAAGCAGGAACCCCAAATCATTTCGTCGTAAGAAATCCAGTCGAAGGTCCATACACTACTGACAATCTCAGAGAAGAGTTTGGAATTTCTGAAGATGCTTTTGTGTTTGGTAGAATTGGTCGTGACAGTGCTGACATATATCATCCGATCAATCTGGAGGCTTACGCTAAGGTGGAGACAGACAACACATACTTCGTTGCTGTGAACCCATCTGAACGATCCCTGTCTGACGTAAGGAGATTGGGTCTAAAGAACTTCAAGGTCGTAGAGAGAACCACCAGTGAACATAGATTATCATCTTTCTACAATACGATTGATGTGCTTGCTCACAGTAGAACAGACGGTGAATGCAATCCGGCGAACGTCCTAGAGAGTTTTGGTCACCGTAACCCTGTAATCTCTCATTATGGGTTCCCATTCAACGGACACATCGAAGTTATAGCAGATGCAGGTTTTGTGTTGTCTCAGAATGATGTAGATGAATATGCTCGCATAATGCAAAAATTTATTGACTGTGAGTTAGATTATGATTGTCTTTCTGAAAACGCTTTAAAACAATGGAATACGATGTCTAATCCTAAAGACCGTGCTCAAGAACAAATGAATATATATAAAAGTTTACTTTAGTCTTACATTTTTTTATAAACGATTGAATATATCATTACCTTAACAGTAGATAATATATATAAGGGGTTGTTATGAGAGAGGGAATAATTATCACAGGCGTTGCAGGATTTGTTGGAAGTAATCTTGCTCGACGCCTGTTGAAAGACACAGACTATTTTGTTTATGGTATAGACAATTTGAGCTGTGGTTTTATGGAAAACGTAGATGACATTTTGACTCACCCTAATTTCATTATGTGCAAACGAGACATTCGTGAAATGACAACTAAGGTTCTAGAAGAGGATCTGTCATGGGAAGATGAAGAAGATACAATAGACTGGCAGTGCATTTTTCACTTTGCTGCCCGTGGTGAAGTATACTGGTGTAAGGATAATCCACTTGACGCTATTGATATTAATGTCGGTGGGACTGTGATGATGTTGGAGTTGGGTAAGAGTCTTAACATCGAACACTTCTTCTTCGCTGACACATCGGCAGAGTATGACAACCTTACAGACGAACAACATTTCCCATCATCAGAAGTAATGGCTCCGAACATTGACACACCTATGGGATTCTATCCTATCACAAAAATGGCTGCATCACAATTTGTCAGAAGCTATGGCAAGAAGAATGATTTTGGAACTACATTGTTTCGTTATACTAACATCTATGGACCGAGCATGAACATCCAAAGAGATATCCCACCAGTGATCGGGTCATTCACAAACAACATTCTTCTTAAGAATGAGAAAGCTGTGATCTATGGTGATGGTGAAAAGAGAAGAGATTTTTTGTATATTGATGACTTGACAGATTTTCACATGAAAGCTCTTGAGATCCGCAAATACTACAAGGATACAGAAACATATAATGCTGGTACCGGTAAGAATTGGTCGATCAACGAAATACATGAACTGGTATACGATGTGTGTAAGGATATCGAGTCTTCGGTTCCACAAGAAATTGAATACCGTTCCAACCAACTTGATGAAGCACAAATTACATTAGCTGATATTACCAAGGCAAGAAAAGACTTGAATTGGGAACCAAAAACTTCTATGAAGTTTGGTATTGACGAAACCGTTGGTAAATTGTTTACCAAACATATTAATAGTAAGGTAGGGTAGTAAAATCATCATAACGCGGACACCGCTCAGAATTACATTCACAGGTGGGGGATCAGATATCCCCAACTTCTTCTATAAGTCTGAAGGACACTGTATCTCAGCTACGATAGATAAGTATGTGTATGTGTTGGTGAAGAAACGTTTTGACAACAAAATCTATCTGAAGTATTCGGAAAACGAAGTTGTTGAAAACGTGAACGATATCAAACATGACTTCATAAGAGAAACACTGAAATTTATGAAGATCGACTACGGGTTGGAGATTATTAATTGGGCTGACATTCCTACAAAGGGAACAGGATTGGGAAGTAGTTCAAGTTTTTTGGTTGGTTTACTTACTGCACTTCATACGTTAAATGGTAACATAGCAACAAAGGAACAGGTATCAAAAGAAGCCTGTCACATCGAAGTCAACCTGTGTAACAAACCAATTGGGTGTCAAGATCAAATGGCTGCTGCTTACGGTGGTATCAATCAAATGACATTTAAACAGGACGTTAAGACAGGTGATCAACGTCGTGTGACAAAGTTTAAGTTCACTGATGATGAATTGCACAAGGTGTCGGAAAGACTAATGTTATTCTACACAGGCATAACCCGCGACAGCGATTCTATTCTCACCGACCAAAACAAAAACATGGATGATTCTGGTAAAATATTTGAGGCAATGCAAAACAACGTTGCATTATCCAAGTGGTTTGCTGACCGATTGCACAAAAGAGAATACTTCGCAATTGGTGAGGCATTAGAAAAGAATTGGGAATTGAAGAAACAGTTCAGTTCAAAGATTACGAACAAAAAAATTGAAGACCTATTCCAGTTGGGTTTAGATAACGGTGCAACCTCTGGTAAAGTGCTTGGTGCCGGTGGTGGAGGTTTTGTTATGTTTTACGTGGACCCATTCCTGAGACACAAATTACAAACCAGACTTTCAGAATATTACAAACATATGCCTTTTACAATTGACCCATACGGTTCAAGAGTGTTGTTAAACACAGAGGAAAAAACTTGGTAATGGAAAAGAACCTAAGTAAATTTAATCATAACATTACAAAGGCGATCACAGAAGTGCCTGATAAAAAGATAAACAAACTTTGGGAAATGGTTGAATCATCTGTCAATCGTGGCAACCGTATTTTCCTATTGGGCAACGGTGGCAGTCATGCAATATGTAATCATATTGCCACAGATTTTGAGAAGAGATTGAACCACCCAGCTCATTCATTATCCAATCCCGGTTTGATTACGTGTTACGCTAATGACTATGGGTTTGATCAAATGTATGTAGAGTGGTTGGATAGATTTGGATTGATTCCTACTGATCTTGTTATTGGCGTATCTTCCAGTGGCAGCTCGCCCGATATTCTGAACGCATTAGAATTTGCTTTTATTAAGGGAAGTTTAACTAGTCTCATTCATGGGTTCGATGAACGACCTATCGCCGCGTATGACTTAACCATTTACTTAGACTCACAAAATTATGGGGTAGTAGAACTATCCACAGAAATTATTTTACATTACATTGTTGAAAGGCTGGTAGAAAAAAATGGACAACGATGACAAAACAATTCCGTTCCCGTCACCCCCGACCAGTGTGCCACCACCGGTAGAACCAGAGTGTTGGGTTTGTGGTGCTTGTGGCACCGTGGTAGACGATGATACAGAACGTAAGGTGTTACCTATCAACTTAGGTGGCAATCCACAAACAGGCGGTGCTGGATTAACATTCTATGTTTGCCCAAAGTGTCATGTGTTGTCGATGCCTGCTGAAATGTTTGACGAAATTCACAAGCGTATGAACTCAAGGATTATAACAGAATGAATTCATCCAGTAAAAGTTTTGAGCACCAACTAGGTCAGTATTTTAAAGAAGATAATGTTGAAGTTGTGAATGAGACTTTTGAAGATACTCTCGTTACCAAAGAGTTGCGACGACTTGAGGATATTAAGAAGAACAAGTTCAACGCGGATTTTAAGAAGAAGAGAAAAGTTCGCAACAAACGTGCCCGCGCTTCCCGTAAAAGAAACAGATAACAATGACCTTCAGAGTAGAAACAGAATTTCCAATAGCATTTGATTCGGCTGATCATTTACATCCGTGGGGGACTAAAAGAGATAATAATACAAATGAAAACTTTGTTCAAGAGATTATGTCTAGGTTTACATCCGACACCAAATTGAAAGTTATAGATTTAGGTTGTAGTGGTGGTAAGTTGATTAGAAGTTGGTTGAATCATACTGAATATGCTGTTGGGTTAGAGGGAAGTGATTACTCTGCTAAAGCTGACCGTGCTGAATGGCCTAAACTTTATAACAAGAATTTGTTTACGTGTGATGTAAGTAGATCGTATCAAATTATGTATGATGATGAACCGTTTAAAGCTAACATCATTACTGCGTGGGAATTGGTTGAACATATTGATCCTACTAGAGTAGACGAATTTGCAAAGATGATTGATAGACATTTAGTACACGATGGTGTATTTGTAGGTTCTGGTGCCACCGGATCAGATGCACCTGATGGAGTTGAACTTCATGTGAATATTAAAGAAAAATCTTTTTGGGATGAAAAATTTGAGACTATGTATTATAAAGATATGAACTACCCATTTTCACATGTAGTCCGCGAAGGATGTGACTATAATTTTTGTTATAAGAAAGTAGATCCAAATAAATTGACTGCATTATTCTAATGAGTAAAAAAATTCTTTTCATAAACAACCATCACTACAATCATTCATCAGCTACATTGATGGAAGGTCTTATTGAGAACAAAGAAGAGTATGACTTAGAAATATATGCCACAACTCCATACAACTATGCGACCATGCATGGTAAGGGGAGTTATGTTGTGTATTCAAAAGATGTTGTGAGTAAGTTAGTTGATATATGTGATGTTATCATATCGGTCAACGATAATTTTTCACCTACGATAATTTCTGCAGATGCGAAGAAAGAGAAGGGCGTGTATATGGACAGTAACGATCACGCCGAATATTTAGATTCCCCCCTGAACTACAAGTTTTATCTTAAACGCGAAATGATAATTAATAAAGAG
>TARA_R110000824_G_scaffold80556_2_pt1 | contig 18581 bp, 14 predicted proteins | sample TARA_R110000824 | Tara Oceans TARA_R110000824 (sample SAMEA4397747) | marine metagenome | biome: Polar Biome; feature: [MES] marine water layer (ENVO:01000295) within the mesopelagic zone...; material: water (ENVO:00002006), including particulate matter (ENVO:01000060) such as......
TATGGGCACAGGACACAGACCCCAACCAAGCCAAGCCAAGGTTGACTTTAGTGTCTTCTGAAATTTACGTTGGATTTTCTAGAGGAATTAACCACTGGTGGACAAGGTACTTGCATAAAGAGATAAATCATTGTTATTTAATGAGGTTAGATAGAGGCCGAGTTATTGTTTATGAGAAAGGCATAGCTGAGGTTATGATTTACACAATTGACAAAATCAGTGATAAACTTGGCAAGGATTTATTAATTAAATGGAAACAAGTAGAGGCCAGACAATCTCTGTTCATGCTCAATACTTGTGTGGGCCACGCAAAACAGATTCTAGGAATCAATAAACCCTTCATCTGGACACCCTATCAATTATCAAAATATTTGAGGAAAAATCATGGGATTCATGAAAAAGCCAAAGTCACCTAAGCCATCAGCCCAAGAAAAAGCAATGGACCTAAGACAGAAAAAGATGTTGGACGAGGAAATAGCAGAGCAGGAATCAAGATTCAAGGCATTGGCTAGAGGCAAACTAGGCTCGGCATCCTTGTTAGGTGGTGTGCCCAGGAGCAGAGAGGAATCTGCTAGTGGATCTAGAGGGGTTAGAGGAGCCGGTGCTTCTGCTGGTAGATCAATGCTAGGTGGTGCGGGCACACCTTCATCTGCGAGGGGCGCAATCCGAAATATCCCTAATGTTAATTTAAGTGGAATATATGGTGGTGGTGGAAAATAATGAAGATTCCTAAATCGCTAGGCTCGATCCAAGACTTAAAAGAAAGAGAGAGTAGGGCATTCACCTCTCAATCTCTTTGGCATGACCAGTTGACAGATGTTTACGAATATTTTCTACCACAACGGAACCTGTTTGATATACAGGACAAAGGCCAGAAGAAGATGGATCGCATATTTGATTCTACTTCACTGACTGCCATCCAGCAGGGAGCCAGTAAGCTACAGGAAAACATTGCACCTATTTGGTCTAGATGGGCCACGTTCAATCCATCGAATGAAGTCATCAGAGAGATGGAGTTAGGTGATTTTAATGTCACTGAAAGACAGGTCAGGGAGAATTTAGAGACTCAGGCAGAGATAGTTTTTGATTTTATCAATCGTTCTAACTTCGGGACTCAATTCTACGAGGCGGCACTCGATCTATTGATAGGCACTGCAACCCTCAAGATTGATGAGACAGATGACGAGGCTATGCCAATCGTTTTCAACTGTATCCCACAGAAGGGGATTGCGTTTGAAGAAGGCCCGTATGGAAGCGTCGAAACTCATTGGCGAAGGTTCAAGGTCAAGGCCAGACTACTAGAGAGAATGTGGCTAGGATTTGAAGCATCGCCTACCATACGAGACATGATTGATAACCAACCGGATGCTGAAGTTGAAGTATCTGAAGGTGTTGTCTTTGATCCTACGACTAAGACCTACTACGGTTGTGTATGGGTCAAGCAAGAGGAGCGTATATCATGGACAGAGGACTTTGGTTTTTCATCTCCGTGGGTCACTGGACGTTACACTAAGGTAGCGGGAGAGATCAGAGGCAGAGGCCCAGCGATGCAGGCGCTCCCAGATGTACGATCATTGAACAAGGCAAAGGAATTTGTGCTCCAGAAGGCAGCTATTGATCTTGCAGGGATGTACACAGCTACCGATGACGGTGTGACAAACCCCTACAACATGGTGATAGCACCAGGAATTGTTATCCCAGTAGGCTCGAACAACACCAATAACCCATCAATCCAGAGGCTAGACACTTCATCTAATCTATCCCTGGCTCAATTTGAAATTGTTGAGCTACAATCTGCTATCAAGGTTGCATTATTCAATGATCTACGAGATCCATCAGGGCCGGTTAGGACTGCAACAGAGATTGCTATCGAGTCTAGAGAACTAGCCAAGAGAATAGGGTCGGCGTTCGGACGATTACAAACTGAAATCTTAATTCCCATCCTCAAACGAGTGGTATCTATCCTGATCCGTAGGGGATTACTTGTTCCTATCGAGCTAGATGGTAGAGATGTAGAGATTAAGTTCACGTCACCATTAGCCAGGGCACAGGATTCAGAGGACATTCTAGCGGTGCAGCAAGCAGTAGAGTTTGTTTTGTCCACTGCTGGGCCAGATCAGGTTCAGATTGGGTTCAAGATCGAGGACTTCGGTACTTGGGTAGCACAGAAAACTGGAATGAGTTCTGAATTAGTGCGAGATGACGTTGAAAAGGAACGGATCATCCAAGCTGGAGCAGAAGTTAAACAGATGGAAATGGGTGTGCAAGCTGAAGAACCACAACTCGAAGTTGTTCAATGAGTTGGCAAGACCTAGAGTTAGACCAAGATAACGCACAGGAATCCAGAGATGCGATTAGAGAGAAACAGACCGAACTAGCCAAGGCTTATAATAGATGTTTCAACACAGATGACGGCTCTAAAGTTATAGATGATATGACAAGAAGATTTCTGCTGGAGAATAACACCTCACTTTCTGCTCAGAACATTAACTATGAGTCCGCTTACCATAACGGTGAGGCTGGAATAATGAGGTACATCATTCATCAAATTCAACAAGCGGAGAAACTATAGTGTCATTAAGCGAATTATCGGTTGAAGAGCATGCAATAGAGTCCCCAGCACCAAAGAAAAGAGGCCGTCCCAAGAAGATCATTGCTCAGGATGGTGTAAAAGATATCCCAGAGAATCTTGAAATTATCTGTGATCAGCGAGGTTATTTGCACGATAAGGGCTTCGATTTTAAATGGCTTAATTCTCTAGCCAAACAGTATGGATTTGATAAATTTGAATATCTGCACAAGTTTAGGTCTTGGAGATGCTATAAAGAAGATAGGCATCTTGATTGGATCAGCGTGAATGACTTGTCGCTAATCAATGGCGGCAAGCGCCTTGTAGAAATACTTTTGAAACATCAAGAAGTCAGCCCAGATAAGGCTGTTATTCAATACCATTGGAGGCGAGCATGAGCGAACGGGCCGAAACAGATACTTTGATTGAGCCACAAGCCACAGAGGAACCTACTAGCTTGATGGATTCTGCTGAGTCTACGTTAGGGGAGGGTGAATATTTCCTAACGAATGGGATTAAAGGGATTGGTGATAGACCCGAATATTATCTCCACGATAGATATGATTCTATCGCAGAGCAAGCGAAAGCCTATCCTGAGTTAGAGAAGAAGTTTGGAGCATTTAAAGGTTCTCCGAAGGATGGCTATTCAATGCCCGAAGGAATAGAAAAAGATGACGGGCTAATGGGGGAGTTAATCAAGTTTGGCACTGATTCCAATATGTCTCAGGACTCATTTGATCAGGCATGGGAATTACTGACAACGCAGAACGAGGCAGCAGACCAAATATCATCTGAGGCTGAGATGTCTAAGCTCGGTGACAGGGGAGAAGAAAGGATCAAGCATGTAGAGCAGTTCATGAAGAACACTCTGGATTCTGACCAATACGAGAGACTCCGTTACGGTGTTAGCACTGCCCTGCAAGTAGAACTAATAGAGACTTTAATCAACAAGACTGCTCCAGCAAAACTTCCAATGGATGGCAACGTTCAACCAGGTGGGGTTACTTGGGAAGATATTCAAGCAGAGATGTTCAAGAAAGATGACAATGGCAACATGCTTAGGTCAGTAGATCAACGTCATGAGGAAAAGATCCAAGCAATGATGAAAGAATGGGGTGGTGATAGACCTGACGTTCAGACGTATGGGTAATTACGGTAAGCCATTTGTGTGGGGGTTAGCACCTCTTTCTATATTCAGCTCACAACTAATTGAACCAAAATAATCTTGGGAATGGTTGGGAACCCTTTTCTGTTAGTACCATATAAAAGAGTGCGCTATGGAGATAACCCTGAGAGGGGTTCCCAAGGGTTCCCAAATCAGCTTATCCGCGCCAATTTCACTCCTTTTGGTAGTCTCATGAGGACTCACCTCTAGACTGCTCAATACGATCTTGAATCCACTGCGTCACTTCGCTTCTGACCCAGCCTTTAGCTCTAGCTCCTAGCTTGACCGATCTGGGAAATTGACCCTCACTCTCTAGCTTCTTTATGTTCGAATAACTCCGATAACCAACTCTCCTACTCACTTCAGGCCATCTGTCGATTGCTAAATTTTGATCTGTGGGGGTAGTCATGCTCTTCGTCCTTTAAAATTTCTAAACAGGACTAAATAATTGCAGGAACTTTGGGCGGAAAAAGTTACTTTTTTGGAGAGTGCTCTAAATCGAGGATTTTCTGAGCAATTCGTTTCCCTTTACTAACAGGACAGCATCTCGGATATAGTCTGATTGTTTTCTTTTAAATGATTAACTGATAGTATCACTAGGTCGGGCACTCTCCCTGCGAGATCCGACAGTTTGGGTTATAAGCTGACCGATCTGTCGGGCACTCAGTTGAAACCTCATAAGATGTAATTGTTTCATGTGAAACATCTACATTAATTTCATTTGACAAATTGAGGACTAGACTAATGTCAAAAACTTTATCGTCTGTAGCAGTAACAGAGTTTGACAGTATGGTTAAACATGCCTACCAGGGCATGGGCCTGCTGAAAGGCGCTGTAACTGTAAGAAATAATGTTGTAGGTGATACCTACAAATTCCGTCGTCAAGGCAAGGGTCTTGCTAACCAAAAATCAACTTCTGATCTTGTGACTCCGATGAACGTTACTCATGAATTCAAGACGGCTACTTTAGCCAACTGGAATGCGCCTGAGTACACTGATATCTTTGATCAAGCTGACGTTAACTTCGATGAGAAACAAGAACTGGCGATGACAATTGCTGGTGCTTTGGGCCGTCGATCTGATCAGTTAGTTATTGATGCTATGGATGCTTCCACTCCAGATACCACTACGGTTCCTTCTGGCGGTGTGAATCTGACTATGGCAAAGGTAATTGATGCTCAAGTTGAATTACGAAACCAAGGTGTGCCGAACACTGATCTGTTTGCAGTTATTGAAGCAGGAGGTTTAGGTGGACTATTAAACTCTGAAACAGCAACGTCTACGGACTATCAGAACATCAAGGCTCTAGTTTCTGGTGAGATCAATACCCTTGTAGGGTTTAGATTCATCATCATTGAACAGCGTGTTGAAGGTGGATTGACCGAAGCTGCTAACATAGTTGACTCTTGGTTCTTTCAACGTCCTGCTGTGGGGCTTGCCCTCGGTATCGACATGAGAACTGAAATCAACTGGGTTCCAGAACGAACCTCATGGTTAAGCAATGGTATGTTGAAGGGCGGTGCTACCGTTCGAGACAATGGTGGCTTGGTTATGGTCAAGTACGACAAGACAGCCTAAAGGAGATAATTATGGCTTTTTCAAGAAGCGGCTTATGTCGCATTGGTGGTTCCGGTGTAGGTGGCAGCACATGGCAGTATTCTAGTGCTGACGCTAAAGCTACGGTTGTTGCGGCAGATTACATGCTTTTGGCTAATGATGAATTAAACATTGGTGATGTAATACTGGTTGTTGCTACTACCGTCCCAGCTACTCCTACTGCGTTTATCACTTACGTCAAAGCTCAATCGGCTACTTCGATTACTTTGGCGGGTGGGTCGGTAATTACTCCGTAGTAGTTGTGCTTCTAATTGGGGGGTTTCGGCCCCCCAGTTCTTAAAGGTATCAACATGGCAACTAAAATCGACTTAGTTAATAGCGCCCTTGTCTTAATAGGTGACTCACCTATTAATTCGTTAATTGGTAACTCTCGCGCCCAAAATGTAGCCAACACTCTTTACGACACCACTGTGAAGAATGAGATAACTAAGCATAGATGGGGGTTTGCCAGGACTAAAGCACAGCTTGCATTAACTACAGAAGTGCCAGTAGGCCAAGAATGGCAATCAATCTATCAATTACCTTCTGATCTTTTATTTCTAATCAAGTTAGATCCCCGTATCAGGTATCAAATTTACGGAAGCCAAGTGTACACCAACAATAATGGCCCTCTTTATTGTGATTATATCTATGATGCCCCCGAGGCACATTGGCCTATATACTTTTCAAAGATGATTGAGTATGCACTGGCTAAAGACTTTGCAACCAGCATCAGGGATAGTTCAGCTTCCAGACAAGAGATGACTAACGAATACGTTATAGCATCGAGGATGGCTAGATTCACGGATTCACAACAATATCCTATCACTACCATTGCGAGTAACCCATTCGTTAATGTGAGATTCTAGTGGCAAATTCCAGATTTATACAAAATAACTTCGTGAGTGGCGAGTTATCGCCATACCTCCGAGGTCGTACTGATATAGTCCAGTATTACCAAGGGTTGCAGACTGCTAAGAATGTAATCTTAGTTCCTCAAGGCGGTGTCAAAAGAAGACCTGGCACCCAATATATTGACACCGTACTGAATAAGCTAGAGCGTCTGACAGCACAGAATCCAACTATGCCTAATGGCGGCACTGGATCGATCATTAATGATGGCAGTGATGCGACTACTTCATCTACTACGGTAGTGATAGGCACAACAAATCCATACGTTGTTGCTACCTATGATCGTACTGTCACCCCTATATTAAAGACTACGATAGTATTTGCAGACCTGCGGCAAATTAGTTTGTCTACCGGATCATCTAGTGAATTCGTTATACAGGATTCTTCTGACGGTGTGGCATGGACTACGGTTGGTACTGTCCCGCTGCTAGGGACTAACCCACAAAACTTTAGAATTGCTATCGGTTCAGCAAAGAGATGGGTGAGACTAGCCAGAATTGGCGCGACTGATCTAGGCGTTGCCACAGTCACACTGGCTGAGTTCAATCTAATCACGCAAACAACTACAGGGGGAGTACCGTCAGAGTCCAAGCTAGTAGATTTTAGTGTCACTACAGACCAAAACTACCTGCTGTCTATCACAGATAACAACATCCGCATATTCAAGAATCCAGGCACTCATGTTGCAGATGTACGGGTTCCGTTTACCGCGGCACAAGTCTCTACTGTGCGAGATACGCAGACTGAAAGCGTGATGTTGTTGTTTCATGAAGACGTGCCGCCACAAAGATTGAGTAATTTAGGCACAGATGCAGATTGGTTCTTGGATGAAGTGCCATTTATTAATGTGCCTACCTATGACTTCGATGATGATCTGAGTCCTACGCCTGTTACGGATGTGCAGAGTATTGTGTTCAATAGTGGATTCGTATCTGGTGATCAGTACCAGATAGACGTTGAAGGCGTACTGTCTAAAAATATTACCTATGCGGGTGATGGAACTGCGGATGAGCAAAACTCTACCATATTCAACATGCAGAGAAATCTGCAAGACATGCCTACTTATGGTGAAACTGGTGTAGCGGTCACGAGGACGGGCACAAGAACGTACAGCATCTCTGTGTCGGGAGGTTCTGCTAAAGATTTTGAGTTATATAGTGGGTTCCCCACTAGCGGCACAACCAAGCCAATTACTTTTACAAAGTTAGTTAACGGATCGCCCAGGAAGGAACCTGTCTGGTCTGCTAATCGCGGATACCCAAAGACCGCTTGCTTCTTTGAGAGTAGATTAGTTTTAGGTGGCACTAAGTCTAAGACCGCATCTGTATTCTTCTCTAAGTCTGGATCATTCTTTGACTATGAGATCGACGATGGCGATGACGATGACGGTATCTTTGCCACCATATCCTCTCGAAAGCTGAACGAGATCATCGACGTTTATCCAGGTAGAAACTTACAAATATTTACATCTGGGTCAGAGTTTTCAGTTTCCAGTAAGCCAGTTACCCCGTCTAGTGTAGGCATAACACCACAGACTAATCATGGCTCCAGTTATATCGAAGTAATGGACGTAGACGGATCTACGATATTCATCGATAGAAACGGCAAGACGATTTATGATTTTGTTTATTCGTTCAATGAAGATGCCTATGTCACGCACGATAGGTCTGTGCTCTCATCTCACCTGATCAAGCAGCCTACTGACATGGCAATGCTGTCCGGTACGACAAGCGAGGACGCTAACTGGCTATTTATACCCAACTCAGATGGTACGGTCACTATCTTGAACACGCTACGAGATCAAGACATCAACGGATTCACTCAGTGGATATCTGCCGATTCTGGGTTTATCACTAGTGTGAGCGTGGTAGATGATCAGTTATACATGATTGACAAGAGAACCATTGCAGGCAATGTCGAGTACCACATAGAAAGATGGTCATTCGATCACCTGATGGACGATTCTATTATCTTCAATCCAGCGCCAGCAGATACGGTAATCACTGGCTTGGGTCACTTACAAGGTGAGACTGTTCAGATCGTAGCGGATGGTATTGTGCTACCAGAGAGGACGGTGGTTGTTAGTGAGATAATTCTTACCCCAGAGGAGGTGGGATACACCAACGTAGAGGTGGGGCTAAACTTCCCTGTAGAAGTTACGGGTATGCCTCTTAACACCAACATAGGTAGCGGTGAGAACCAGATGCGTATCAAGCGTATCGTTCGCATGAACATCAGGGTCTATCAGTCGTATGGTTACTATGTAGATGGTCAACCAGTGCCTATCAGAGAGTTTGGTTACGCAGTGGACTCCCCACTAGGCACGTCTCCCAACTCTAAAACTGGCATAATACCAGATGTATTAAATACAATAGGTTGGACTAGGGATGAAATGCCAGCTATCACAGCACCAGACCCTACTCCAGTACACATACAAATGATTGAGTACGAGGTTGAGTCTTCATGAATGTGGCGTTGCAGAGTAATATCTATAAGGTTCAAGACATGATGCTGGCTATGCCCCAGGCTGAGCTTGAGGTTAGTCATCATTTTGCCGATGGTATCTATGCCCGCGAGCTATTTATCCCTGCTGGTGTATGTCTAGTAGGTGCATTGCACAAGACCAATCACCTATTTACAGTATCTCAAGGCGAGTGCCTAGCGGTGACGCATGAGGGTAAAGAGGAAATCAAGGCTCCATACATGGGCCAGACTCAACCAGGTATGAAACGAGTCATATACGCGATTACTGATACGGTGTGGACTACGTTCCACGTTACCGAGGAAACAGATGTGGATAAAATTGCTGAAGAAATATTAGAAGACTATCTGTCTGACCATGAAAGTTTTAAGCGTGAATACAACATAACAGAAGACATGGAGAGTTTAATTTTACAAACCGTTAATGATTTGGATATGTCAGATATCGACGGGGTAAAATTAGAAAGTTCTGGCATTGACGGTATAGGCGTATTTGCTGAAAAATTTATTAAAGGCGAAAAAATTGGTTATGCCAGACTCAATAACAAAAGAACAATATTAGGAAGGTATACAAATCATGCTAAATACAGTAACGCGTATCCGGTAAAAGAAGGTGAAAATATACTTTTGATATCATCTGCTGATATAAACAACGAAGAAATTACTGTTAATTATAGAGATATGATAAATATTAATGAAGAATTAAAGGTGATGCTATGTCTTGGTTAGTCACTGCGATAGCAGTAACTTCTGCGGTTGTATCTGCTAGAGCATCGTATGTCGGTGGAAAGACTCAAGAGATTGAGTTCAAGCGAGCGGCAGAAGAAGAGCGTCTAGCGAGTCAAAGTATAGAACTCCAACGTCGAGAAGAATTGAACCGAGCGTTGGCAGCTAATGTAATCGGACAGTCTATGTCTGGTATCTCTGGAGAGGGAACGCCAGCAAGTATTGCATTAAAAAGCGCAAAAACTGCTTCGGTAAGCGAGGCCACTATTGGGCTATCTGAAAAGTTAAAACGGGCACAATACCGCCGTCAGGGAAAAAATTCTAGACAGGCTGGTTATATGACGGCTACTTCTACTTTGCTAAAAGGCGCGACACAGGCAGGTCAGTTGTCCTCGGCTGCGGCGAAGGAAAAATAGCGTGGCACAGAAGCCTATTGGATATTACGGAAAGTTCACACCCACAGGAGTAGATCAATCTGCTGGTCGTAGGTTTGAGGCACTCGCTGGTCTAGCTGGACAGGTAGGCGATATTGCCTTCAAAATAGGTGCTAAGAAGGCGCAAGAGAGGGGCGAGGGTGAAGGTCTGACTGCTGGACAAACGGCTGCTAAAAGCCAAGACGCCGCAAGAATAGAAGGAAAAAAACTTGAAAGCGACTTTGCTAAGATAAAAACGCCCACAGAAGAGCAGTTGGTTGAGTTTGAAGAAAACAAAGAAGCTTTAGCTAGTAGCACCCTCGCCCCAAATAAAAGGGACGGCTTTCTGTCTGCCTTGTCGATACAGGACCAAGCGTATAACAGGGCGATGGAAGGTGCTTATTTAGCGTCTATGCAGATAGATGTGCAAAACAACATTAATAGAATTGCGGCAGAGCATCCAAATAACCCTCAAGCATTTAATAGTGCTGTTAATGCGTCAGTTGGGCCGCCTCTAGCCGCGCTAGTAGACCCAATAACTAGGGCCAAGGCAGAGCAAGTAATAGATGTGGCCCGCTCGCATCAGTCGAGGCAGATTGAAGCAAACGTAATCACCAAACAAAGAAGTGATGCTGACGAAATTCTTGTTCAATCAATACTTCAAGCTAATGATTTGTTAGTTAACTCTGCTAAAGACAATAATGCCCTGGGCGTTGTTACCGCTACCCAAATTATAACTGAGAGGCTAGAGAACAGGTTAGAACTGGGTACTATTTCACAAACGCAGTTTGATGAAGGTGTCAGGAGGGTTGGTATAGTTGCACAATCATCAGCATATCAGGGTGAGATACGCGGGATGGCTAATGAGGGGCAATGGATTCAAGGATATAGTCTCATTGACGGGTTAGCATCTGAAAAACTTGAAGGCTACACCCCTCAAGAACAGAGCGCATTGATCACTAAATTAAGAGGCGATTTAGCCGAGAGGGCCGTAATTGAGGATCGAGTTGAAGCAGAGCAAGCCAGTGATTTGGCTAACGCTCGCTTGGTTAATACTCAAAAACTATTTGACGGCATTATGGATGGTGAGGTTAATGGCGCAGACCTTCAATCTTCGGCAAGAAATATCGGGCTGGGCGGTATATCCATCGCGCAATACAATCAACTTACCGCCTTGTTGAAAAGAAGGGGTGACGCTACTGATGATTCTGGTGTTGTTATTGCCATTACTGACCTTATACGAACCGATCCCGCAGCGGCTCAAAAGTTAATCATAGACAATATGGGAATAAACCTTTCCAGCGCAACAGTAAGGTCTTTATACACCACAGCTACCGCTAACCTACTTAATGATAGCCCTTTGAATACAGGTGAAGCAAAGCGTTTTCGTGAGTACCTAAAAGACATGATTGCGCCAGTTAGTGGTTATCAACTGCCTGGAGCAAACGAAGACGCTCAAAGGTTCGCGATGGTTGCGATTGCTTATGATGCAAGGGTATCCCTTGGAGAAAATCCAGCCGTTGTTGCAAAGGATCTGGTGGATGTTTCAGTAATGATGGAAACAGACAAGGATCTAGACTTCCAAATAGAAGTGGTAGAACAAAGGTATGAAAAAATAGAGGCACCCACCGCCGGCGAGACAAATTCATTTAATAAAGAATTTGATGAACTAACGGATAAGAAGGAAATGTTAAGGACTCTAAGAGAGTTCGAGGCTGATCTAGAGCGTGCTCTAGAAGGCAACCCAGAAGCATTCAAAAAAGGCGCATAGAAGATGGCTAAGTTACCCGTATCACAACTCATTAAGTTAGCCGAGAAAGACGCTGCAAAAGATGCTGCAACAGAAACTGCAAAACAAGCCAAGATCAAAGCGTATCACGGCACTCCGCATGACTTTGATGAGTTCAGCACCGAGTCTATTGGTACTGGTGAGGGCGCCCAAGCGTATGGTCGGGGATTGTACTTTGCCGAGAGGGAGGGAACAGCGCAAAGCTACAGAGACGCTTTGTCGGCTCGACGCCCAAATCCTACCTATTTAGGACGCGGGTACGACAAACTTGATGGGCCTGAGTATCGCGCTTTGGCTGCTATCGAAAAAGAAATTAAGTACAACAAAGATCTCACAGCAGAGCAGGCAAAAGATCAAGCGATAGCTTCATTAAAGCTACGAACGCAAAGAGCTTCAGAAACCATAGATCCAGAGCGAAAGGCCGCAGTGCTTAGTGAATATGCTGAGGATATGGATGTTCTTCAAAGCATGGACTCTAGCGAGATCAAGATGGGCGGCAGTATGTACGAGGTCGAAATTGATGCCTCGCCTGATGAGCTTATTGATTTTGACGCGCCGTTGGGTGAACAAAAAACATTACTTAACAAGCTAGATGAAAAGTATGGCGATCATGAGATAGTTCTCCAGCAACTTGGTGTTGATCTCAGGGATAACCCAAGTGGCGTTCATCTTATAGATGCTTTAGGAATGAGACGGGGCGATCAAAAAGACGCTCCGCAGATATTAAAAGATATAGGTATTAAAGGAATCCAGTATGCAGACGCTCTAACAAGGTTCTCTCCTGGTCAAAAGACAAAAAACTACGTTGTCTTTGATGACAACCTAATTACCATATCTAAGAAGTACGGCATCCCCATAGGGATACTTGGCGGTATGGCTAAAGGCTTAGTGGGCGGCTCTGCTTTAGTTGGCGGTATATCGGCGGCTGAAGACGCAAATGCTGGAGTCTTGACTGCGGCCCTCTCCCCCGTACTGCGTAAAAACCTGACTAAGTTGGTTCAAGGTGAGGAGCTAACCAAGGCAGAAGAGCGTGTAGTCCTTAAATACGTTAAGAAAGTTAAAACAACTGATGACCCTTGGGGTGCGCGTGAACGTATGCGTATGTCTGAGATGGAAACGGAAGACGTGCCGGTATTACAACGCCCTTTGGTAGACCCGCAGGAAATGGTCGGCTCTATTTTAATTCCAGTTATGGGCGATCCAAGTATTGCAGGTTCCGCTGTAAGGGCATCTAAAGGGGTGGAAGGGGTTCCATTAGACGCGGATGTCCAGTTATTCGGTGGCCCTAATTACGGTTTAGAGAGCATGTACAGGCAGCAGCCTGCTGCATGGGAGTCTATGTACAGAGCAGCCGCAACAAAGCAGGAGCATTTTTTAAGGGGTCTTCAAGAAAACCCAGGCGCGGAAGTGTACGGCGTTTACACGATGATGGGTCAAACATCGTTAAAGTTTAATACCTACACCTCCGAACTGGCGTTGCGTCAACTTTCTGCTTTGAAACTAAACGCTAGTGACGTTGACCAGTTTAATACGGAGCTGCGGAAGGTGGTTCCTGACTTTGCTGGGCTTGAAAATCCAGAAGCAATGATGCAGGTCATGGGAACAATTCCTGCAACAAAGGCAAACGGTGACGTGCTTAGTGCTGGAGACTTCCGCAAAACACTTATTACTTTGATGCAGAAGAAGAAGTACACCAAAAAGGGCTTCCCCGTCATCGAGGACATTGAAAGAATACAGACTGAGCCATATCTAAGAAACTTAGAGCTTGGGGCTAGTGGATTTAGTATTTTTAGGGCTATTCCCGAAGCAGACTTAATACAAAATTCTCGCGTGAAGGCATACGACACAGGGATACCAGGCCATTACTTCGGCGGTATGCAGTACAACCTCCCTGCATCCATGATGTTCCCGCGCTTGTGGGCGCGGACTGCCGCGGCTATTGACAAAAACGGCGACAGCCTAAGTTTTTCTCAGCAAGTGGGCCAGTTAAGGGGAAAGACTCAAGACAGTTGGTACGAGGTTGCCGATCAACAATGGGCTGACACAATCAGCAAGTACACTGAAGCTGAAAATGTCAGGGTTCAAAAGATTGCCAAAGGCACGGTTGCTGCCGGTACTGTTATCGCCTCCCCGTTTACTTTTGCTCAAGATAACAATGATGCTGCATACTTAAATGTGCGCCAGCAAGCAGATCTTACACCGGGCCAGATCCGCAGCCAGCAGATAGATGCAAGAAAAGCAGAAGAGAGAGCAAGCAAAAAATCTGGAACGCCAGAATCACAAGCCAATCTTGGGTTTATTTATGACCCTGAGAGTAGGTCAATGCGTCCCCGCACAGAGCAAGACCCTGCACCGTCCTTAGTTTTTCGCGCAATACAAGACGTAGTGGCAGGAACGTCTGAAATACCAGAGCAGGCAGTGTATGGCGCTGTAGACGCAGTAGGCGAGGTTGTGCAGGCTTTTGGTGCCGATGGTGACTTCCAGTTTTCTGAAGAACAATACGAGCCACAGACCGTTACAGGCGGTTTGGCTAGAGGCATTACCCAGTTTATGGTTGGCTTTATCCCTGCGGTTAAAGGCTTGAAGTATGCCGGTATGGGCGCTGGCCTTGCCCGCACCATGATTGCTAGTGCCGTTGCGGACGCTACGGTTTTTGACCCGCAGGGTGGACGATTAGCTGACTTAGCAAATCAATACCCTGCGTTGCAGGGTCCACTTACTGATTTTATGGCAACCGATCCAAATGATTCTGAGGCTCTTGGCAGGTTCAAGAATGCTCTGGAAGGCTTGGCTATAGGCGGTGTTGCAGATGGGTTTGTTAAAGCGGTTCGTTTAATTAAATCTAGGGACACAATTAAAGGGATAGCGGAAGATGCTGGTGTAACTCCAAGCGAGCTAATCGACGAAACGATTGACGATGCCAAACTATTAGATGGCTCCGGTGTTGAAAGCAAAGCGATGGTCAGACTTAGGGCGCAGCAAGAAACCTACCAGGAATCCGTGCCATTAGAAGAGCCAGAAGCAGAGTTTATACCGTTTGAAGAGTTGGCAGCGGAAGAAAATGTTGGGTTTGTTTTTCCTGAGTTTAAGTCTGGAAGAGGTGACGCTCCAGATGAAGCTGCACAAAACATCAATCTCAATTACCTGGACTCTACCGAAGAAATAGATGCGTTAATTACCCGCGTTGCAGAAAATGATGCGCCAATCATTAACGAAGCAAGAAGGCAAAAGGTATTTAATGTAGACCTGCCTAAACTAGCTGATGATCTCGGCATGACGGTAGATGACTTGTTGTCTAGGCCCAAGGGCATGGCGTTTAATGCGGAGCAGATCTTAGCGTCTAGGAAGATATTGGTAGCGTCCGCTGAAAACTTAGTGCGATTAGGTAAGAAGGCTCACGGTGTCGAAGGCACAGAATTAGATTTAGCCATAATGCGTAGAGCAATGACTCAGCATAGAGCTATCCAGGCGCAAGTCGCTGGCATGACTGCCGAGGCATCTAGAGCGTTCCAGCAATTTAAGGTTGTTGCTGAAAGTTCACTCCTACAAGCGAAAGCTGTTAAGGATATGTTGAGTGCAAATGGTGGTGATGGGTTAAACCGTGATATAGCAAGAATGCTGGCTGAGTTAGATGATCCAGCAAAGGTTGGTTCTTTTGTCAAAAACATCCACGACGCAACCAAATTCGACATAGCGTATGAGGTATGGATTAATGGTTTGCTCTCAGGCTTAGGCACACATGTTGTTAACTTCGTTGGTAATTCGTTAACTATTGGTACGGCAGTCGGTGAGCGATATATAGCCGCAGGTATCAGTCAAGCACCTAGATTTGTTGGTAAAGGGGGTGGCGAGGTTACTTTCCGTGAAGCTAACAACCAAGCTGCTGGCATCGCTATGGGTGCTATAGACGGTATGCGTCTTGCCTGGCAGGCTTTAAAGACAGGTGAGCCAGCAGACGTGCTACAGAAGATGGAGTTGGAAAACCATAGATCGCTTACTGGCGAACAATTAAATATATCTGGCGTAACGGGTCGGGCATTTGACTATATTGGTGAGATGGTACGGATTCCTGGTAGGTTGCTTACTGCCTCTGATGAATTTTTCAAGGCCGTGGGTTATCGGATGGAATTGAACGCTCAAGCATTTCGGCAAATACACCAAGAAGGTTTAGAGGGCGCGGTTGCTGGGGCGCGTTATCAAGAGATCATTAAGAACCCTCCCGAAAATATACAGATTGCCGCTATCAATGCAGCTCGATACCAGACGTTCACTAATAACTTGAAGGATTTACAACTACAAAGTGTTGGTAATCTGGGCAGAGCGGCTGAGACCGCAAGAAATCAGACCGGCATCTTTGGCGGGTTAGTTAAGGTTGTTATACCGTTTGTTAGAACGCCTACAAACATCATGTCTTATACCTTAGAGCGAACACCTCTTGCTTTAATTTCTAGGAATGTTCGCGCAGACATTGCAGCGGGTGGGGCAAGAAAAGACTTAGCCCTCGCAAAAATTGCTACCGGCTCAATGATTATGATGGGTGCGTCAATGCTTGCTCAATCAGGTTCGATTACTGGCGCGGGACATCCAGACTACAAAATTAGAAAACTTCAAGAAAAATCTGGATGGCAACCTTATTCAGTTCTTATTGGTGACACCTATTATGCATACAACAGGCTAGACCCCATTGGGTCACTTTTAGGTATAGCGGCAGACGCAACCTACATCATGAATAACTCCTCGGAGCAAGATGCCGCAGAGTTATCTGTTGCAATCTCTTTAGCCTTAACACAGAACATGGCAAACAAGACATACACCAGCGGGGTGTTTGAGTTCATGGATGCTTTTTTTGCCCCTCCCACTGATGAAGAGCTTGTATCGAAAAAGTTGTTAAATTATATGGCTAGAATGGGTGGGTCAATGATTCCATTCTCATCTTTTGTTGGGTCGATAGAGCGACAGATTAGCCCAGAGGTAAGTGCTACATACGATCTTATGGATCGAATTAAATCTAGAACACCAGGGCTTTCTGGGGATTTGCCTCCTAGAAGAGATGTTTTCGGTGAAATAGTTTATGCCTCTGGCGGACTAGGTCCAGACTTTATGGCAGCGGTGCGAACCAAAGACGTTAAAGAAGATTTGGTGGCTGAAGAAATGGTAAGGCAGGAAGTCTCCATGTCTATGCCTAGAATGTATTTTGAAGGTGTTGACTTGACCCCGGAGCAGTACGACAGATATATGGTGCTGTCCTCTGGTGATGGGTTGAAAGGGGCCAAGCCTTTGAGGATTGAACTACAAAAACTAATAAATAGCAGTGCCTATCGCAGTTATTCTAACGGGCCAGAAGGTGATAAGACTCAAGCTATCCGTATGGTTTTCCGCTCGTACAGACGCGCAGCAAAGGACCAATTGATTGCCGAGGATGTAAGTTTGCAACAGGCAATTAGAAACATCAACTTCACAAATGCCTCAGAATCAGCATATTAGAAATCTAGAAGATGAAAAATAGTAGATCGTTATTAACCATCATTTTTGATAAAATCAAACGAATTACAGGTGTTCTATGACAGTATTAGACAACACGCCAAGAGATCAGTACACCGCCAGTGCGAGTCAAACCGTATTTCCATACACGTTTGAGATTGCTGCAATTGGTGACATAAAGGTACTTCAAAACGGTGTATTGATAAATCAAGGCGCTGGCGCTGGAGAGTATGGCGTTAGTGGGGTAGGCGTAGACACCGGCGGCAACGTCACGCTGGTCACAGGAGCCACTGCTGGCGATGTGCTAACACTCTATAGAGATATGGCACTCAATCGGCTAACCAGCTACAACAACGCGGGAGACTTCCTAGCAGCAGATGTAAACAATGACTTTGACCGTCTATGGTTAGCACTCCAGCAGAATACAGGTAATATTAATCGTGCCCTGGTAGCGCCAGATTCAGATCCTACCGACATCAACATGACTATTCCAGACAAGGCTGCGCGTCTGGACAAGCTACTTAAATTCAATGCCACTACTGGTAATCCAGAGGCCGTGTCTGCTACCAGTGTTGTTGGATCTGGTGCGTTCAACGTCTACGATTTTGCGGGTGATGGAACTACTGTGGCCTTTACTTTAGGCACTGCTCCTGGCGTTGAGAACAATACTCAGGTCTATATCGATGGCGTGTACCAACAGAAGAACACTTATACCGTATCCGGTACGACTCTGACCTTCTCTGTTGCACCACTTAATCTCAGTTCTATTGAGGTTGTGGTTGTTACTGCACAGCCAGTTAACACGACTAACGCCGCCTCGGTATCCTTCACCCAAACAGGAGCGTCTGACACTCGTACAGTACAGGTCAAGCTAGAAGAATCAATATCGGTATTAGACTTTGGCGCAGATCCAACTGGCGCAGCAGACAGCACGTTGGCTATTCAAGCAGCGCACGATGCTTCTGTGGCTGGAGACTACCAATCAATATTATTCCCGGCAGGGGTTTATAAATTTACATCATTAACTTGGTCGCCACATATTGGTGCCAGCACATCAGGCAAGGTGTATCTTGAGACTGCGTTAGCGTCTGGCGACTGTATTCATGTCTCAGATCAATATGGTTCGCCATCGAGGTATGGACTCAACTCTGTGAGTAATCGATGTTGGGGAGGTCAGTTTTATTTGCGGAATACTAACGGTGCTAACATAGCAACCGCATGGGTTTTCGGTGGAACAACCGCAGCCAACTACTGCCCGCTCGTAAGTTTCGAGGGCATTGAGACTAGGGGTTTTCTAGGGGGCTACCACAAGTATCTCTATAACGCTTTCTCGTTAGACTTCTATAGTTGCTTCGATGAGAATAATGGCGGTAATCATATTTCCGTTGGGCTAGGCATCACTAACGTGGTGACGCAAGCCAACTACATATCTTGTCGATTTGGATCGGG
>TARA_R110000824_G_scaffold189012_1_pt1 | contig 18515 bp, 8 predicted proteins | sample TARA_R110000824 | Tara Oceans TARA_R110000824 (sample SAMEA4397747) | marine metagenome | biome: Polar Biome; feature: [MES] marine water layer (ENVO:01000295) within the mesopelagic zone...; material: water (ENVO:00002006), including particulate matter (ENVO:01000060) such as......
TGGAATGATGCTAACATTTTTAACGTTACACAAAAAGATAGCGTAAGTAATTATGTGAAAGGTGAAATCATGACTACTCCTAAATATATTGCTGACGGTGTTAAAGATACTGACACTTTCTTAGGTCTTGAGACTTTTCTTGATTTTAATAAGGTTTATCCTTACATTCATCGTAATATGGTAGGAGCGATGGATATCTCGGAGATGCTAGCTAGAGTACAAACAATGGCGTTACATGACCCGACTTTTAATCACCTACTGGCTAAACTTAATAGTGATATCAATCTTCGTGCCGCTTGGGTATCACAATTTACAAAACATATGCCCGCCAAAGATTTGGTAATGTACGGACAAGAAGGTATTAAAGTAGATGCAGCCAATAGGAATGTAAGTCACTTTATACTAGGCGACAAATGGAATAACAGTATTGCTACTGCTCTTGATGCAGGTACTTTAACCAATGCTGATATTGCTAATTTGCAGAATAGTTTTACAACAATGTTCAACAAGAATACTTACAGTGCAGAAGGTAATAAGTCTATACCGTTTGCAGCAAATGTTGACACAATTATAGCAGAAACAGCTAAAGTACTTGAGAAATTAGGTATTGATATCACTGCCGCAAATCTTAGAAAGATTATTGATAGTCCTGTTAATCAAAATTATTATGGTACTCCTGTAGAAATTTTTCAAAAGGTTATCCATGAGAATATTGACGCAGTTCTCAGAGATATTATGAAGGCTAATAAGAAACGTGATGCCGCAATGGAAAATTACGGTATGGCACTAGCTGAAGGTCTTACAGAAGAAGAACTTACTTCGGAAGATTTTCCTTTAGAACTTGACCACATTAATAGATTAAATCATCTTGCCATGCATGCAAATGTATATCAATATGATTTGATTGAGTCTAGTTACTTTGATGTTAAAGGTAATAATGTATATGCTGGATTGAATCCTCATTACCTTAGTACTTTCTTTAGTATGGTACGTGCCGCAGATAATGTACAGTATCATAATGCATATGAAGCTAAAAGTGTTCTACTCGAAACTCTTAAACAGTTTGCGAGCGACCCTGCTATGAAGTATAGTAACTGGTTGTGGGCCACTGACGGGAATAATGGTGCACTTAATGACAATGACGGTAGAAAGAATATTGATGCACTTGACATTCAAGACCTTAATATGGAGTTCCTTAGCAAGTGGGCATACAGTATGCTTGACGGTGTTAAAAACACTGATACAGGAGAAGGATTCCAATATAATTCAATGCCTGACAGTGCTTGGGAAATGACTCAAGTACTCATGTACACTGAAGCTACTGACGGTTCTGTTAAGATACCTGTTATTATACCTTCTGATTCAGGTAATATTTCATTTATAGGGACACATAGAATAGAGGGTACTCTAAATGGTACAATACCTAGAACCTTGACTAAACGTGTAGGCGGTGTTAATGATGTTCAAATTGCTAACCCACTATGGCAAGCAGTCAAGAATACAGTAATGCAAGAGGTTGAACGTATGAAAGCTGCTCGTGACCTTATGTTTATCTTTAATGTTAAAGAAGGTACTTATGTACCTAAAGAACATAAGTTCATAAGAGACAAAGACTTTGATTCTAGGATTCATGTTGACCTTACTAAGTTACAGAAGAATTACTATTGGAAGAAAATTAAGCCTAACGAAGAACATGGCATTCCTCTTCCAGTTATAGCTGAAAAGAGTACTGATGAGTTTGGTGACACTGTTTGGAAACCTACTGGAAATGTATTCCAATTCAATAATATACCAACCCTTAATGACATTGATGGTTTATTTGAAAAAGGTATATTGTTTCATGATTTGATGACTAGTGAGAAGCTTAAAGCTGAAAATATTAATGCAATTGATAATGCTATTGATGTATTTATTGCAGAGCAAATTAAAGAAGGGAAAGAAATGTACGGTCATACTCAAGAGGTTCTTGAGCAGGCTTCGGGATATAGTAAGTGGGGTAAGAACTTTGATAATTTTATTGCTGAGTTTATGCTTAATAACTTCATTAGTAATGTTGAACAGTATAACTTTCTTATAGGAAATCAAATTGAGTTTGGTGCTAAGGGTGACCCTAATAAAGGAGGGGAACAAAGACCTGCCAAAGATATTAACAAAAGAGCTAAACATATTAGTGCACCAGGTGTTGCCACAGCAGGTATACATACTACTGAAACTTATAAAGCGGCTACTCTTAAAGATATTGAACTAAAATCTTCTAGTTATGAGATGATCGCTAATGTTGTAGCTGATTCACTTAAACATGACCCAGCTTATAAAGGAATGGAACTTACCATGGAAGAGGTAAGTAAAGAAAAACCTGACCAAACAAAGATGAATGACCTTGACCGTGCTGTACATAAAATCGTTAAGGGTTACCTATCTAGTAATACTGCTGATGCACAAGGTTATGTATCTGTTAGTAGAGCTAAGGCTATCATTAAAGATTTAGGTCGTTGGAATAGTGTCTATGAGAATCTATTTGACAAAGTAGAAAAGGGTATACCGTTGAAAGGAGATGAACTTCAATTATTACTTCAACCGTTCAAAGGTTTTTACTATGGTAGAGATTATAACTCTGACCTTAAACGTCACGTTAGTACACAAGTTAAATATTCAACTGTTGTACTGATACCTCAATTAGCTAAAGGTAACGAACTAGGTCAAATTCTTAAATGGATGGATAAAAACGGTTTAGGCGAAGTTCACTTTGAGTCTGCTGAGAAGATTGGTTCCGAGTATGTTATGGAAATAGCAGATGAAAAAGGTAGAATCAAACAAGACGCACTTGATACTTTTAGTGAGGACAATGGATATTCATTCCGTGATTATCAACAGAAGAACTGGAGAGTTCAACTAGATGTCCCTGACCATATGACTGACAGTCAGAATAAACTAGGTACTCAGATTTCTAAAATTATTATTGGTAACCTTGCCGCTGACACTATTTATAACGTAGCAGGAACTGAATATACTCGTGATGAGTACATTGAGCATTACATGGATGTGATGGTTGAGAATATCACAGAAGATGGAGTTCAACTACTAGAAGATATTGGAGTTGAAGTGCAAGAAGATGGTTCTCATGTTATCACAGATATGAAGAAGCTTAGCGACATTCTTATGAAGGAAGTTGAGCGTAGAGGTATTTCTGACAATTACATAGATGCACTTGTGCTAGATGAGAATGGACAATTTAATATGCCTTTGTTCATCAATAGTATGGGAACTAAATGGGAAAGTATCTTGACTAGCTTATTCACTAGTAGAGTGGTTGACCAAAAGACTCCTGGTGGTAGTGGTGTAATCATGAGTAGCGCGTTTCTTCAGCCAGTAGAAGGAATAACTGACACTATACCCGATTCAGGTATTCAATGGAGTCAAGAAGTTATAGATAGAGGTGATTTTAAACTTAAACCTGCCACTAGAGAGATTGTTACTTTAGAAAATGGACAGACAGTTGAGATTACACATGCTGAAGCTCTTCTACCTCCATGGAGTAAAGAGTTTTACGTAAAGGATGCCGATGGTAATTTGGTACTTGACAATATCGATAATATTCCAGAGGAGCTTCGGACTATGGTTTCATATCGTATTCCAACTGAGCAAGACTATTCTGTTACAGTACTTAAAGTAGTAGGTTTCTTACCTGCTGCTAATGGTAGTGCTATTGTTCTACCCGAGGAACTAGTAGTTGGTAAGGGCTTTGATATGGACGTTGATAAGGAGACTATCATGTATCATCATTTTAAAGCTACTGACACAAAAGAAGGTGGAAGAACTTACGAGAAGTACTTATACGATAGTAAATCTGAGAAGAATGGACGTAAGTCTAGAGATAACAGAATACTTGACATCTTCATTGCTAAAATCACTAATCCTAAACACTTTAGTGGAGTTGTTACTCCTCAATCATTTGAGGATGGTGCTAACATTATTAGTGAGATTAATGATATTACTCAAGAAAAAGGAAGTAACCTTAATCCTGCAACAGCTAAAGCACAAAATGCTTTTAGAAAGCAGAATATTGCTGGTCGTGCTCTTAAAGGTATGGCTGCTAATAGTAATGCTTTCTTAAGTGTTGCTCAAGTTTCTAAGATGTATCTTAAACAAGATTTAGGATTCCAGTTTAAGTACCGTATTGGAGAACTTACTCCAGCCGAAGTTGCATTTAATGAAAAAATGGCTAAAGCAGGAACTGTTGACCGTATGGTTAAGGTTTATAATGTCGAAGAACTTGTTGCCAAATATGGTATGGATAATGTAACTGTTACCGGAAATGGTTTTGTAACTGTTAATCATCGTCAACTAGCTTGGAATAAAGATGGTACTTACACTAATATTGACGGTCAAAATACAATGATTCATGCGAGTCAAATGTTAGCTATGATTCTCGATATTGTAAAAGAGGGTATCCCATTTAACGTAAACACATATACATTTAGTACGTTCATTACTATGCTAAATACTGGAGTCTCTATGAGAAACGCTGGTATGTTAATTCGTCAACCAATTCTTCAATCACTTAGTGATACATTCTTTGAGACGCAAGGTTTCGTTGAAGATGAAAGAACAGGTAAAGAGATTGAGATAACTAAACGTGAGTATCTTACTGAATTATATAAGTTAGGTCTTGAGCATGAGGACGTTGGAAGTCCTAATGAAAAGTTTGAAACTCAAATCTTAAATGGAGAGACAATTAATTTCTCTAAGCAACAGATAGAAGATATATTCGGTATTGACTTAGGTGCAGATTTCGCATTTAGTACACAAGAACTTAAACATGGAATTAAAGCTGGCACTGACGGATTTAAATCAAAGAACCAATTATCTCCTGTAGAAGCTACGAAAGAATATAAACGTCAACGTAAACACTTAATACAGCAGATACAGATTCTCGAAATGTTCAAACGTTACAAGAAAGCTGGAGAAGCTTATGAGGATATGATTAAAGCTACGGGTACTGATAGAACATCTGTTGGGCCAGAGCTTACACATCCTGAAATGCTTAATAGACAAATTGACCAAGCTAATTATTACTACCGTGATTCAACTGTCGGTCAAGCATTAAAGATGTTCGATCACGGCAACACTAATTTGGAGCAGTACGGTAAAGTTGTTGTGAAGGATCATGGTGACATGAATATGTTAAAGATGAAAGAAGCGGCGGGGAAAGTCAGTGCAACCGATTATATCAAAATTGAACAAGGAGCTAGAGTACTTGTTGATGTTGAAGGTGAGACTATGTCAGCTGCTAAAGCTATCTTCCCAAGTATGTTTGAAGACGCTACAAACAAGAGTGTATACAAAGTTCTTGAAGCATATAAAAAACATGCTTTTGACGCTGCCGACAAGTCATTGTCACCATTATTCTTAAAACAAAGTGTAGCATTTAAACAAACTATTAACCAGCTTATCATGCAAACTGGTTTACAGTATAATTCTAAACTAGTTAGTAAAGCGGCTGCGTATTTATCTACTTACATTCAAAATGAATTTAATTGGTTCCAGGGTAAAGACGAGAACAGGGTACTTGGTTTAGACGTTCCAATTAACTCTAGTAAAGATTTAAGTATTAGCGAGTATAATGAACTTAGTACAGCGAATAAGATTTTATATCTACAGAATAAGAATAAAGAGAAATTAGAAAGTGATACACATATTCTAAATTACCTTGTACCAAAGACTACTGCTAAAGACTTTGATAAGAATTCAATGCACACTATTGAGTTTATTAATACCAAGACTGATACACTAGTAGATGATAGTCTTGTAGATTCATTTCAAGAAATGTGGGATTCTACAGATGAGTTTGAAAGTAGTTTGGCAAAAGACCTGTTGCATTACTCTCACCTTACTACTGGCTTCGCTATGAAAAAGAATAGTTACAGTAAACTACTACCTACTGAAATATTTAGTAAGATTGACTTTAACGATTTCTTATACAATGTCTTAGCGGATGCTAGAAACATAGATTACTTAAACAGTAAGGCAGGTAATATGCAAGATGCCTTTATGCGTAGTCATTGGAATGATTCAGATATTGTACCATATGTTTATACTAAGATAAAGAAAGGTGGGAACGGTGAAACACTCAATAGGACTCCAGTTTGGAAACCAGATGCCGTAACAGGTATTCTTAAAATAAACCTTGAGAGTTTAATGAATGAGGAAGCTAAAGTAGTTCGAGCTTCTTATATCGTTGTTCCTACTTTTAAAACTAGAGTTGAAAATGGCGTTTATGTTAAAGAGAAGATTAAAGATGTTCTTTATAAACGTTACAAGACTGAGGACGGTCATGTATATTTTGTTCCTATTGATAAATTAGGTAATAAAAACATTATTGAATTCGGTCCTCAATCCGTTATCAAGGCAAATCAAACAGAACATCCTACATCATTATATGAACTGTCTATTGAGACAGGGGTTCCGTATACTGCTAGCGATCTTAATGAACTGACTAAATCATATTATCAAGTCATTAAGGGCGGACAAGTTAGTCAAGGTGAGCGTAGAATGTTTATGGAGGCTAATGCGTTCATAGGTGATGGAGGTAAAATGCATCGTTCTAATGACTTTAGAATGGCATTTGGTGCAATGGCTAATATGAAAGATGCTAAACAATATGACATAAGTAGTAAGGTAATGGTTTCACCACCTACTGTACATGGAACTACTTCTGAAGCTATTAAGAAACATATGCTCGAGGGTAATAGGCTTAAAGGAGTATATAAAAATATCTATACTGCATTTTCTTCGGGAGGTACTGTAATGCTTAAATCTCCAGAGACTGCAGACGGTAAGAAAATCTTAGACTATGGAAGTGGTAATTATGGTAATGGGTTAATATTAAATCATCTTGATAAATTCGTTAAAGATGGAAAGCTCTTTAAAAAGATTGAGAAAGATGTTGCTTATTACAGTAAGGAACCTTTTGATGGAGAGATTCTAAGCTCTGAAGAGAAGAATATTATAAAAAATAGTAAGAATTATAATCCTAATGACACTGGTTGTTAATAAATAAATAATTAAATTATGGCTTGTAAATATAATGCGCCGAATGGTAAGAAGTCTGAATTGTACGATAGTCTTTATAAGATTCACGGACATAAAACAGCACTAAAAGCTTGGGTTAATACACAAACTCAAGAGTTCAAAGATTGGCACAATGCTGAAGCGGTAGCAGAAAGTGATACTGCTACCTCTAATACTGACATTAACGGCGAACCGGTTGTATATGATGGTACGTATTATGAAAATGCTAATGGTGAACGCAGAGATGTTATCATACTTGATAAGGAGAATCCTATCAATCTCGAAGCAGCTACTGAGCAAATTGAATCATTAACTAATATCTTTAAAAAGTCCGGTATAGAAGTCGAGATTCAAATGGCTGATATCCAAGATGCAGGACAAATTGTCTCGCTTAACGGAAATAAAGCTACTATTACATTTAATCCTAGAAAACTACGTAAAGATACTGTATTCCATGAATATGGCCATGCTTATGTAGATTTATTAGGTAATGCTAGAATAGTAGAGAAAGGTATTGATAATCTTAGAGGTTCTAAACTTTGGTCTAGAGTTGCTCTTCTATATCCTGAATTAAGTGAAGCTGCATTAGGCAAGGAAGTACTTACTACAGCTATTGGTATAGAAGCTGCTAAACTGTATGATGAACGTGTTCGTATACGTAATCTAAAACAAGGTTCTATCACTGATAAGATTAAGGGATGGAGCGCTTGGTTCAAGAATGCTGTTAAACAAATTGCTAGTAGACTTGGTATCTCTAGGGATATAAGTAAACGGTTAGCTTATGAGTTAACTGGTAGTAAATTTCGTAGAACATTGACAGGTAGGTTATCTAAAGAAGTACAGAAGCAGAAGACAATCGCACAAATATTAACAGAAAGTAAAGGTATTCATTTAACTAAAGATGGAAGTCACTATATATCTCCTCTAACAAAGAAAGAGCTTAGACGTGTAACTACTGCATTAGAAGATATTAAAGGGAAGTTCCCAAGAGCTGCTGTAATTGCTAAGTTAGTTGCTAGTAACAAACCTGAATGGGTACAATTTACCGACCCTGCTGACCTTGCTATGTTCTGGGCAGACAAACGTGAAGAGGGTACTGCTATACATAATATAGCAGAAGACTATATCAATGGTAGAAACGAAGGTTTAACTAGAAGGCAAGCCATTAAGAAGGCAATGGATGGTTTAACACGTGACACGAAAGAAGGATTTGATGAAGACGGTGTTCGATTCTATAGTGGTAGAGATCCGGATAAAGTTGCAGGTTACATTGATAATATAGCTGATTTCATCGACGGTCTTATAGCTAAAGGATACACATTATATCCAGAGGTTAAAATATTTGATGATGAAATGGGTTTAGCAGGTACTATTGACCTTCTTATTAAGAAGCCTAACGGTAAGTGGATGATATATGACTGGAAGACTAAAGAACGTGGTAAGTTCAAAGACTTCTACAATTTAAAGACTAGTAATGGAGCGCCTAAAATGTTTGATGGTCTTATGAGTGATATGCAACAAACTCAGGCAAGAGATTATTCTCTTCAGTTGTCCACGTATCGATTAATGCTTGAACGCCAAGGTTTTGTATTTGAGGAGAAAGAAAGTCTTGCAATTATTCCATTAGTTGGTGTAGCCGAAATAACAAACGACCCTGTCTTAGGTAATGAAACACATTATCGTGATGTTGGGATGGAGACTAATGTACAAGGTCTTAACAAAGATGGTGTACTTCCTCTTGAATCTTTAGTTGAGAGACTTAAAGATGTATATGAGGTTAAAGATGACGTAGAGAAGTTCCTTGAAGAAAATGAAGAGAATGAAAAGGAGATGGAAAGTATGGCTATGCGCATATATCAAATGACGCATATTGAAAAGTGGCTAAAAGATATGATCATTAATCTTGAGAAGTCAGTTAGCCGTATTCGTGCTGCAGGAGATACGAAAGCTGCTGCAAGATTTGAAAAAGGTATTAAAGCATTAATTGACGAAATTGATGTAGTTGATAATAATATGGCTATTGCTGCTTATACTAGGTACGTACAATCAGGTGTCGCTGAATTCTACGAGCGTTTTAGAGATAAAATTGGAAGTGTTGAAGACGCAAATGGTGTTGTATCTAAACAAATGATTAAAGGATATGATTCTTGGTCTTGGCAAGACATTAAGCATCTCGAGACTACTAACCCTAAGAAGTACCTTGAGTTTTTAGGGTTTATGATAAATGCTCGTATGTTTATGGACCAGATTATTGAGATTCGTAATCTACCTCTTTCTGTGGGTGCTGAAATAAATGTAGTACACCAGACTTTAAAGATGAATGAAATGTTTATTTCAGACATTGATATTAAATTAAATAGACTTAATAAGGAACTTGATAAAAGATATAATGAAATAAGTTCTAATCCTCTTTATGGGGGTAGAGGTGTACTTCACGATACTGAAGGTTTTGTGAAAGCCCAAGTAGATGAGAGATTCTTTCAACGTACAATGGATGCTATGGCTGATACTCATAATAGTTATATGGCTAATGTTCAACGTATGTACGATTATAAATTGCGTATGTTGTTTGATGATCAACAAGCACGTTTGAAAGAGTGGGACCGAGAACTTACTAAACTTGAGAATTCAGGTTCTTCAGTAGATAAGTTTGTTGATAAAAAGACAGGTAGAATAATCACTAGGATTAACTGGACTGAGTACAAAGCCGCTAGACGTGCTATGTATAAAGAAGCCAATACACACAAGATAGGTTCTCCTGAATATAATAGAATTACAAATGAGTTCTTTAATGAGCATGTTGAACCAATACCTGCTAAAGAACGTGAAGCTATTATTAAACAGAAACGTAAAGAACTAATTGATGGTAAAGATGAGACTGCATTTATCCAATGGTTAGATAGTGTAACTTATATTGGGAAAAATGGTAGGGTTGATAAGAAACAAGGTATGTTATATCGACCTTCTTCTAATATGTACACTAATCCAACTTATGCCTCGTATAGTGCTAAAGAGATTGAATTTCAAAAGTATCTAACGTCTCTCCTTGCCGAGTTAACTGAACATACTAAAAGTAGTGTAGTAAAGGATGGATATGCACCTGCTGTACCAACTAATCAAAAGAAATTTATGGAACAGTTTCTTCACAATATTGGTTACAGAGGTTCCGGAATTTATGACGCAGATAAAGGGGTAATTGTTAATGAAGCGGGAGAAGTAGTTCAATTCATACCTTTTATGTACAATAATCTACTACATCAAAAACCACTTAATAAAATCGACCCTAAGTTAGATGCTTCTGAACAAAAGAAAATGTCTGACGAAAACAAGAAGATTAGAGCAGAAAATGAAGCAGCGCATGCAGCAAGTACAGAGCAAGATTTATCTCTTACTATGCCAATTTTTATTAGAACTGCTTTAAAGCATAAACACAAATCAGCTATGGAATTTGAGTTGTTACGTGTTAAGCACTCTTTTGAGCGTAATCATAAGATCTTAGAAGTAAAGAATGGTATCCCAGTAGTTGATAAGTTTAGGAAAATGAAAGACCTTGAAGATAATAAAGTCGAGAAAACAACCGTCGGTAGTAACGTTCTTGACCATTATACTAAGTGGCTTAAGATGAACTTTTATGAGGACTTTGAATTAGACCAAGGTACATTCCAGAAGGTAGCACGTGTTCTACAAAATTATACATCATTTAAAAGCATGGCTCTTAACCCACTTAGTGCTTTAAATAATCAAGTGTATGGGGAAATAATGACTGCCATAGAATCTGCCGCAGGTGAGTTCTTCAATCCTAAAGACTGGGCTTGGTCATCTAAAGAGTACCTTGCTGGAGTACCTAGTTTCTTCGCAGATGATGCAGACTCTTTTAAATTTAGTTCTAAGCAGAGTGCAATATTCCATCACATTCCTATTATGATGGATTTTAAAGAGCTTGCATTAAATGAAAATGTAGAAGGTTCTATGGGTAATGTAGCACTTCAAAAGGCAGGTAATGCCCTTAGTAAATGTTATTTCATGGAACATCTTTCAGAGCATAATTTACAGAATAGAGTACTACTTTCGATGATGCGTAGTCATAAAGTAATTGATGGAGTTATTACATCATTTACTGAGTACTCTAGGAATAAGTTAGAGGATATCACTTATAAAGAAGTTCAAGGTGATACTGCTCAAGCTAAACAGCGCATTGAAGCTAATAAAGCAAAATTAGCAGTTATTAAAGAAGAGTGGAAGAAAATTGATTCTCTCTATGATTCCTATGAGTTAGTTGAAGGTGAGCTTAAACTCAAAGGTGATATTGTTCTTAAAGAGAATGAGATAGCTGAGTTCCAAAGACGTGTATTAGGTGTTAATCAATATCTTCATGGTATTTATAACAAAGAAGATGCGGGAACTATGCAAGCGCATGTTCTAGGTAGATTATCAGTACAATTTAGAAAGTGGATGCGGCCGGGATGGAACAAAAGATTTGGTTCACAATTTGGTAAGTCATTTTGGAATGAACGTAGAAGTATGTTAGATGAAGGTATGTACGTTACTACATTCAATTTTCTGACAAAACCTATTGCAGAGGGTATTAAAAATTATAAAGAAGCTAATGAAGGAGATAAAAGGGAGATGACTATTATGAAAGCTCTTGGTAATATTTCTAGAGATTATGCTAGATATCTTGTTAACGTTAGATTGCACTGGCATACATTAACACCTACACAACAGGCTAACGTCATTCGTACAATCTTTGAGTATTTAGCATTCTCAATGTCTATTGGAGTAGCTATGGTTCTTAAACATATTAAAGGTGAAGACGATGACCCTCCACTACCTTTAATGATAGCATTATATCAAGCTGATAGAACTGCTACTGAATTAACTACGTATGTACCTTTGGCTGTAACTTATGGATTTATTGGTGGAGGTTGGTTAAACGAGAGTAAGAAAATGCTTAAATCACCTACTGCTACATTTAATACTATGGAGGCAGCCATTAGGATTAGTAAAGAACTAATATTCTATCCTTTTGCAAGTAGTGAAGATTTAAAATATAAAGGTGGTGTATACCATGGAGAGAATAAATTAGGGACAATGACTAAGAAGATGACACCTCTTTGGAATCAACATCATAAGTTTACTCATTTGAGTAAGAATTATAAGTATTATAAACTATTTGGGAATTAATTCATTATAAACTATTTTAAATGACACTTAGAAAAGGTATACCTAAAAGTCTTAAAGTCGCTGAACTTCAAGCTAGATTAAATTCTATCTCTTATCCTACTGGCTTAGTTGATGCTGAATTTGATAAACAAACTGATGAATCAGTTAAAACATTCCAACGTAATCATAATCTTAGGATAGATGGTATAGTAGGACCTAATACATGGAGTAAACTCTTTAGTAGAACAAAGGATAAGTTATTATTCCTGTTCTTACATTGTTCCGCTAGTCCAGCAGGTGTGGATTTTAGTGGTCAGTGGATTAAGAATTACCATATGAAAAGTAAGGGGTGGAGTCGTCCTGGATACAGTGATGTCATATGTCTTAATGGACGTGTCGATTCAATTTATCCTTGGGATACAGACGATGTTATTGAAGAATGGGAGTTCACATTTGGTACACGTAAATTAAACAAACAATCAAGACATGTTTGTTACATTGGTGGGATAGATGCTGACGATAAACATAAAGCAGTTGATACTCGAACTAGAGAACAAAAGTATGCAATGAAAGTGTACATTGATTTTCACCTTCTTATGTATCCTAACTTAGTAATTGTTGGTCATAATCAAGTCCAGAATAAAGCTTGCCCTAGTTTTGATGTTCCTGAATATCTTGCTAGTATAAATGTTTCTTCACATAATATTGCACATTGGGGGAAACTTTATAAGTGATGCGGAGCTGAAGCCGATAAAAAATTTTCAATCGAAGATTGGAAACATATTACCAAAGGTAATATTAAAGGTAAAAACAACCCTATCTAGTCTACTGATTAGATAGGGTTTCCTCTGACATTTTATAGGTAGAATATAGGCACGATAGCAAGAAAACTACTTCCTCTGCGTCACGAGGATAGGGCAAAACCGGCGCCAATCGAGCCGTGAATACTATTACATCAATAGTATAATAGCAGCGCTAAAACCCTAGTTTTATGAGTTACATTGACCTAATCATTTTAATCATTAGGTCCTGTTTGTCTTCGATAATTAACTTTATTACTATTCGACAAGATTATCTTACGTTGAATATAACGCTCATATCGAGCATCACTTTCCTTTTCCACTTTCTCTAAATGCGCCGTATAAAGGTGTAATGGAATGTTACTACACTTGCATACAATACGATGATACTTAAACTGTCCTTCACCGTACTCTAGTAAACGGCTAAAACGTTCTTGCGCATCTTCCACATTAGAGATAATTTTCTCATTGTGTATAGATGTATAAAGACGGTCAGAATAAAATACATCTCCATTTAAATAGGCTTCGCACTCATAACAGATAGAGCATTTTTCTTGCTCATTACTGTAAGTAAACGTTGCATTATTGGCAACAAACTTTCCGATAAGAACTGCGCTGATAGTACAGCAGGACAGCCAAAATAATACTTTCTTCATTTTAATATTGTTTTTATAGTATGTGATTAAAATAGGTTAGGGTTTAGTTTTCTATTCTTCTTCGTCTTTACTGAAATCTATAGTCTCTACTTCAACTTCCATCATCTTCTCCATCTCTTTTTCAAGCTTCTCTTTCTTTATACGTCTCACTGCTTTAAGTGAAGGTAGTCCTAATTTAAGTCGAATATCATGTTCAAGAATATCTGCATAAAATTTACCTAATATATAGGTTTTACCTTCTGCTTCCGCTTCCTTGATACTATTCTTAATACTCTTTGTCCAAGCATCATTAATATATTCTAACGCTTGTTCAATGTAATCAACTTCCATAGGATTTAGTTCGTCCATGTGGTCTACTCCTTCTAGTGCCATTACAGTGTTATCTTTGTACCAAAGGCTTGCTTCTTCGTAGGAGGATAGATTGTAGCCATTTCTCCAGAAGCTTCCCAAGTTAGCATAGGAATTTCATCAATAGATATCTCTTTACCTTCAGAAGGAATCTTTACAAGTTCCTTTTGAAGTGAGTCCATTTCAGATTTGATTTGTTTTGCGATACGACTTAGCTTAGCCCATTTAGGATGAGCACATTCAGCATAGTCATAAGAAGTTTTAGTAGCTGTGTATGATACTTTGGCACCAAATGCGTCAGCAGGTCCGTTAGCAGCATATAATTGAGCTTCTTTGTCACGAGCTTCGCGGCAATCTTTATTACCTTGTCGTGAATCAAAGACTTTGTCAATTACTTTCTTTAACTTCTTAAGACCTACGGCAACTTCTAAGGCATTAAGGTTTCCACTATTGATAGCTTCTATTATGTTGTCAGCTACGACTTGCGGTTTCATAGTATCCGTGAATCGAATCAACGGAACTTCTTTGTTCTCTTCCATAGTTATATGGTTTTAAAGTGTTATAAAAATGTTATAAAATTAGTTTATTTAAGTTTTGGAGCAGTAGCGATTCTAGGTAACCCATCATCAGTGAATCCACGATGGTAAACAGTAATTACTGTATTAATGTAATCCCATTTGTTCTTAAGTAGTTTACGACGAAGTGCATGACTATAGCCTTTACCTGGTGTTACAAAAAATGGTTTACCTGCATGGTTACAAACAAATTTACCCATATCAGGGGCTTTATCCATAGGTACTATATCATGTACCATGTATTCGCTTTTATCCATACGTACACCTTTAAGAACATCAACAGAACGTCCACCTATACGATACATTCCACGAAAATGTCGAAGAATAAACCCTTCATATTTTGCTTTTAATGCTCTTTTTTCAAGGACAAACATACTGTCTTCATCATAAATTACTTCACCTAAGACAAAATGTACATTAGGAGCGTTTGCTTCTGTTTCTATCAACTCAGCCATAGTACGCATGATATCACGTCTTGCAACCATGTCTAATTCTTCATTGACAATATCGAAGATATAAAGTTCCATACTAGATGAATCATTATTCACTTTCTTATTTGCCTTTTGAATCTCTTGAAGAGTTAAACCATGTTTGTATGTCTCACCATGAAAAGTATAACAAAACATATCGTGTAACTCAAGTACTCTCCAAACGTCTTGAAGTTGTTCTACAATATGTGGGACAATTGCATCCCACTTTTGACCTTTAGGTGTATGACGGTCTTTACCACTACGTGTGGAAAGAGTACATTGAACATCTGTGAGAAGATTAAATCCGGGAGTTGCTATTGTACACACTCCATCATATTTAAATTCACCTATACAAGGAAAGGTAACATCTTTCCTTTTAGCTTTTTTACGAAGTACTACATCTTTAGGGAAGAAAGGAGTCCTAGCTTCATATAAAAGCATAGGCTTAACACGTCCTCCACCATCTCTTTGAGTCTTAGGTAAATTATTCTCTAAGATTGTCCTTAAAGCTTGTTGGTCATTATTTCCTGTAAATCCTAGGTCAACAAGCGACTTATATCCTTCTCCTTTCTTTTTCTTCCAAAGGGCTGTAGCTTCTTTAATAGCTTGTCCGCACGCAGAAGTGGCATTACTTCGACCAATATTTTTACCTTTAACGCTAGTCGTTTGTATAGTGGGAATTCCGTCAAGATGTCCCCAACTTCGTTTTATATTAGCTTTAGTAAAATCGCTTGTATCTTGGTAAGTGCCAACTTTAAAATATAGTATCTTACCTTGTAAATTAAATTTATACAATGTTATTAAATCCATAATTAAATAGTGTTTTGGATATCGATATCAATACCACGCTCAAGAAGTGGCATAAGATGTCGTATATCTTGTGAATTAAATTTTGCGTTTATATTCAGAGTCTTGAGATTAGGAAGCTTACCAATAACTTCTAAATGATAGTCAAAACAAGGTACATCTATTAAAGAAGTAATCTGGAGTTCTTCAAGTTGAGGATTAGAGTCGAAAGACCCTACTTTAAATATCATGCGATGTCCTGTTAATTGAAGTCGTGTAGTCTCTTTACTAAGATTAGACAAATCATAAACAGTCTCGCTATAAGCAGTTGTAATAATCGTCTTACCCTTAATTGGTAAATTAAGAACTTCAGCGTTAAGATGCAATGTCTCATTCCCCAAATAATATTGTATACTTGCTTCTGATAAGTCAATGTATAGACTTGTTAAGTTAATATTTCGCTTATTAATAATCTCCCAAAGTTTCATAACATGGTCATATAGTACCATATTATGTTTAGCATTAAGTTTACTCCATGTTAAATAAATAGGTGTAAGTTCATGTTCATCTTCTAGCTTTCTAAGTTGTAATAACCAATATTCGTTATGTATTACACCAGGTCTTATACGAGGTAATGTACTACCGTTATACATCTCTTTCATAAGAGCTTCTCTTATGACACCTTGTCTAAGCCAATTGTATACTTTACCGTGCGAGTCATGATAAGCTATCCAAATAGCATAACTTAGATCTAAGTAAAGATTTTGTCCTGTTGCGATTTGAATAGCTAGCTTTTGATTTTCAACATGAGGTGAGAACCAAAGGCTAGCTAAATCTTTATCCATAATCATCAGTCAATTCTATTATAACGTTCACGAGTCTCTTGAGTATCAATTGGCTCTTCCTCTTTGTCTGGTATTTGCACAATCTTAAGTCTATGCTCTGTAGTTTTTTCCTTATCTACTTTAGTAGTCTTGTAAATAACGAAATGAGTATCGCACATAATTACATCAAGAATTGTCCTCCATGCGACTTTAGCTTCCCTAATTCCAGTTCCATAATAATCGAAGTGTTGAGCTCCATATGAATAATAGAAAGTTTCTCCATGACCGTTTGTTTGCTCTGGTATATATTTGCGCTTTTTAGGCGAAATATCCTTGGCTATACCAATTAATTCAATATCACTTAATTTAAGCTTGATACCTTTTATGTACATTGTTTGCTTCTTAACGTCGTACTTTAGTCCATTACCAAGTAGTTTTAATCCTAATTCTTCTTTGACCTCCTTAGACCAATTTGCAATAACATTTCTGTGATTACCGATATACATTATTATTCTGTACTGTTCCTTAGTTAAAGAACGAATCTTAGTGATATATGAATAAACAATTGACTGTTTAGGCTTATCGTCTATTATCACTCCTTCAGAAAGAGTTAATATGTCAGTTCTTAAATGATGTACATGAGGAGGATAAGGTATATCAAATACTGTGCGAAAGGATATTTTAGCGTATTCCATTTATTAGATGTTTTAGTAGAGCTTCGTGCCCATTGTTATAAAATCGTTTTGTGAGTTTTGACATGTTACTTAAGCCGTAACGTTCAAGATTATCTGTGTAATCTTTGGCTTTAAAATCAGGCTTACCGAATAAACCTTTAAAGAAAAACAGTGGTGTAGTATTGTAAGCACGTCTCATTTGACCTGCGAACTTAATACCCGTTCTATCATAATCAGATAATGTGTATAGAATAGGTACATATCCCATGATAGCGTTATATTGATGTTCATTGATAATAGTACTCTCTGACGGCGGTGCTAAAGCCAGTATGGATAGACGATTCAACCGAGCTACCATAGTAACACCAATTACATCTTTATAACTCTTTGTCATAATACCCACTTTAGCTTCGTGGATATGTAATGCGCCTTCAATACAACTAACATTCTGCATAAACTTTTGTTGACCTTTTTTAACGTCAGCGTACGGAAAGTATAACTTCCAATTCTCAATACCATTGTTATCTTTACCAAAGTAATAAGCGTAGCAAGGATTGTTCCTATTATATGTATATCTTAATAGGCCATTAATAAAAGCACAGTCAACAGGATATACATAAAACTCGTCTAGAAGTTTCTTACTAAAATGGTATCTACTCTTCCAGTAAGCTGCGTCATTCCTATTCCAAGGTCTAACACCAACTTGTATTTCCAACTTACTTCTAGGTTTACGTTGTGATTTAAAGTTAAGTTTATACTTCTTATCACTCTCTTTACTAAACCTGTGTAATCCAAAATCAAATGCTATTTGTTCGAGAACCTTACCGAACTCTTTGCCTTCTTTACCACGTCTTGTGACAAATGCAACACAATCGAAACAGTCACCCCAAAAGTAACCTTGCCAATCTCTGGCATATACTTTGCCATCTTTCGTGTAAAATCCAAGGCTAGGACGATTGTCATCTCTATATGGAGCACACATGAACTTACCAGTGTGTAAACATTCTGTTATTTCATGTTCGGCTATATCCCAATAACGTGCGAAAATCTCTTCGGGTCTTAATCTCTCTAGTATGTACTTTATTGACAGTTTCGCCAATAGTGGTTTTCTTGATTTCATAAGCGGATATAAAAATGGGGCAACATAA
>TARA_R110000824_G_scaffold401751_1_pt1 | contig 18484 bp, 22 predicted proteins | sample TARA_R110000824 | Tara Oceans TARA_R110000824 (sample SAMEA4397747) | marine metagenome | biome: Polar Biome; feature: [MES] marine water layer (ENVO:01000295) within the mesopelagic zone...; material: water (ENVO:00002006), including particulate matter (ENVO:01000060) such...
CGGTCACGATCACCGGAATGACCGGTCACGTTCGCCGGAATACGCACAAGCAACGGATCGTGTGTATCGTATTGGGCAGCAGAAAGGTGTTTATGTTTATATTCCTACGCTCAGGCATCCCGAATTAATGTCTTTTGACGAAAATCTTCACCAACTATTGAGCAAAAAAAGCTTGCTTCGAGATGCGGTTGTTACGCCCGAGCAGGTAGTGCCTTCACCAGAGGGTTTTGTATCTAGAAGATTTTTAGATGATAAAAATATTACACAAGAAGAAATCCAAAATTTGGGATGGCAAGAGTTTGAGGCTTTTGTCGCGGAGCTGCTGTCCCTTTCGTGGCAAGCAACTGGCTGCATGTTAACTGCCGCAGGCAGTGATCATGGAGCTGATGTTGTCATTGAGCTTGGGAGTGATATCGCTTTAATTCAGTGTAAACATACATCAAATACTAATAATTATTCGGGTTACTCGGCGGTCAAAGAAGTTTACTCCGCCAAAAAGATGTACGAGAAAGCTCTCTCCAAGCCCATCAATCGATTAGTTTTTGTAACCAATGCGACGCGTCTTGCGCGTGAAACCCGAGAGGTTGCCAAAGAATATGATGTTGAAGTTATTGATGGCAGGTCACTGGCAAGCTTGATGAGAGAGGCCGAAATCTCTTTCTCTAAAGTGAATTCAAGATTGTCGGCTAAACGGATCAAAATTTGATGGCGGCGCTAATCGAATTGAAAGGACACGAGGGTTATCACTGATTAGTAAGTGCCCTTAAAACGACACTTATCCTGACACCGGGGGGGTAAATCAATCATTATACAACCTGGTTGTTGCTTGGTGCGCATCGCGCTACAATATCCTCATGATTAAGTCATTCCGTCACAAAGGCCTGAAGAGGTTCTACGCGTCTGGCAGCACTGCTGGCATACAGGCGGATCATGCCAAGAAGCTGCGTATGCAGCTTGCTGCTCTGGATACAGCTATGTCAGTAGAAGATATGGATATCCCAGGTTTTCGGCTCCACCCGTTGAAAGGGAAAGACAAGGGGCGATGGTCGATTTGGATCAACGGAAATTGGCGCATGACGTTCGAATTTCGGGACGGCAACGCCTACATTCTTGATTATGAGGATTATCACTGATGACGATGCATAATCCGCCGCATCCAGGCGAGTTTATTCGGGAAGTTTACTTGGAACCCTTTGGTATTAGTTCCCGTCAGCTTGCGTCCAGTTTGGGCGTTTCACCTTCTACGCTGTCACGGTTGCTCAAGGGGGATAGCGGCATTAGCCCCGAAATGTCTTTGCGTCTATCCAAAGTGCTTGGGCGCACCCCAGAAAGCTGGCTGGCGATGCAGGATATGTATGACCTATGGATGGCTCGCAGCACAATTAATTTGGACGACCTTCAGCCATTGGATTTTGAAGCCGCTTAACGATAGCTATCGTTGCTTCTGATCCTCCTGTCGAAAAAGTCCGAGAAACCGAACTTATTGGAACTCTATATGCCTGCACCCCAGGTTTGGGGTTCTAAAACGAAAGCATGGATGCGATATGAATCTACTCTTCCTCGGCACCTCCGCCGGCGTACCCACCAAAACCAGAAACGTCTCCGGCGTCGCTTTGCGAGAGAGTAAAGGAAAGGGCTGGTACCTAATCGATTGTGGTGAGGGCACCCAGCATCAGGTTTTGCACACGAAGCTATCGTTCCATTCATTGAAAGCCATCTTTATTACCCACGTGCACGGCGACCATTGCTATGGGCTGCCGGGCATACTGGCGAGTGCGGGAATGGGTGGCCGGACAGCGCCGCTGACCATTGTGGCCCCCGCAGGTATTAAGGCGTGGTTGGAGGCCACCTGCGAGGCCACGCATCTATGCTTGCCCTTCACTTTGGAGTTTATCGGCTCGGACGAGCTGCCGAGCGTTGAGTTTGAGAGCATCGCGGTTACCACGTTCAGGCTTTCACACCGGGCGCCGTCATACGCTTATGGGTTTACGGAGAGGAAGGTCGACGCTGCCTTGGACGTGGATAAGCTAGCGCAGAAGGGGATTCCGAGAGGGCCGTTGTGGGGGCAGTTGAAGCAAGGGTTTGACGTTGGGTTTGAGGGTGAGCTTTTAAAAAGCCATGACTACCTGATCTTCAAGCACAAGCCGAGAAAAGTGGTGATCGCTGGGGATAATGACCAGCCTGACTTGTTGTTTGCGGCGTGCTCAGGGGCACAGGTGCTGGTGCATGAAGCCACCTACACCGAAGAAATGGCCCAGAAGGCCGGTGATGTGGGGCATAGCTACGCCAAGCTTGTCGCCGCGTTTGCCGAATCGGTTCAGTTGCCCAATCTGGTGCTGACGCACTTCAGCCCCCGTTACCAGCTCAGCCCCCATGCGTCGCCGTCCATTGAGGACATCCGCAAAGAGGCCCTGCGCGTCTATTCGGGTTCGATTTACCTGGCGCGGGATTTTGGCGAATACACCCTGGATAAAGCGGGCCGCTTTGCTGAAGTGCCGGGCGAGTAGTTTTTTCGGTACTCGTCACGAGCGATTAGATGCCTATGAGAGAGAATATGTTGAAAAATGCTCGGCCATACTTGAGCAACTCCTTGCCTTTGACACCTGATACGTTGCAGGGTACATTTAATAGATGATCCGAAGCTTCAAACACAAAGGCTTGGCAAAATTCTTTAAATCCGGCAGCACTGCAGGGATTCAGGCCGCGCATGCAAAGAGACTTCGGCTTATTCTTGGTCGACTTAATGCAGCGTCAGATGCCAAAGATATGGACTTACCAGGCCTTCGGTTGCACGAACTCTCAGGTAAGCGCTCTGGAATCTGGTCCGTCACGGTGAGTGGTAACTGGCGCGTGACGTTCCGGTTCGAGGACGGAGATGCCGAGATAGTGAATTATGAAGATTACCACTGAGGTACCGCCAATGCTGATGCACAACCCTCCCCATCCTGGTGAAGTATTACGCGAGCTTTGCTTGGAGCCTCTAGGCCTTACTGTGACAGCCGCTGCCGAAGCGCTGGGTGTAAGCCGCAAAACGCTCAGTGCCGTGCTGAACGGCAAGGCAGGTATTAGTCCTGAAATGGCTGTGCGGCTTTCTATTGCGTTTGATACCTCTGCGGAAAGCTGGTTGAACCAGCAGTCCCAATACGAGCTTTGGCATGCCGAACAGCATCGCAAAGAGCTTAAAGTAAAGAGGCTGGTTGCCGCTTAAAGCAGCGGTGGTTTAAGTACACCCTGGATAAAGCGAGACACTTTGCTGAACTGGCGGCAGAATAACTGCTTTCATCCCGCCGCCCCTTGAGTGCTTGCCGCACAGATCAGTCGCGGCAATAGCCTTCACCTGTTTTAACTACCAGGCAGTCTTCCTTTTCCAATAGCCACTTCATACCGGTAGCTTCGCCGTCGCCCGCGCGAAGCAGCTGTGGGCCGTCCCCGCGGTTGAAGCGAATGCCCTCGGCGGTGGCCTGTCCTTCGAAGGTCCCGATTTGGTCGGCATCCAGGCCGTACTGCATTTCAAGCAGATAGTGGCCCGGGCCTGCTGGCTCGTCCTTGCTGATGTCCAGGAATAACCCTTCAACGCCAATCCATCGGCCGACCCATTGGTCTGTCATCTGGTGATGGGGCTGGTTTTGCTCGGTTGATGTATCCGGAGCAGGCGCGTTAGATGAAACGGTGTTGTTGTTACTGCACGCGCTTATCAGCAGCATGGCTATGAGTGCTAACGCTGCTTTTTCCATGGCTGTCTCCTTGTCAGTACTGCCGTTACTCACTATATACACGTACCATGCTTTCTTTAGTTTGATCGAATTTTGGGATATGTCGAAGGGGTAAACAAAATGCAAAAGGTAAGAATCGACCTAGTGTCCGATGTAGCCTGCCCGTGGTGCGCGATTGGCTATCGTCGCCTGGAGCAAGCGTTAGAAACCCTTGATGGCGAGATCGACGTTGAGCTCTTCTGGCAGCCCTTCGAGCTCAACCCTGACATGCCGCCCGAGGGCGAGCCGATCCTGGAGCACTTGTGCCGCAAGTACGGCAAGGATGCTGCCAGCATGGCGCAGTCCCAGCGCGAGATTATGGCGGTGGCCGAGGAGCTTGGGCTGAATTTTAGTGGTGCCCAGGAGCGCCGGGCGAACAATACCTTCGCTGCCCACCGCGTGCTGGCGTGGGCCGCAACGCAAAATCTAGAGACGCCCCTGCAATTGGCACTGTTCGAGGCCTACTTCGGTGAGGCGAAAAACCCTTCAGACCCAGAGGTCCTACGCGAGAAGGCCATTGAGGTCGGCCTTGATGGTGATGCTGCCGAGGCCATCGCCCGGTCTGATCAGTACGCGGATGAAGTGCGAGCGGCAGAGCAGCACTTTATGGAGGCAGGGGTGAACGCCGTACCGGCATTTATTCTAGATGGACGCTACCTGATTTCTGGCGCCCAGCCCGCCGACGTGTTGGTCGATGCGCTTCGTCAGGTGGCCGAGGAAAACGCTAGCCGCTAATGTCCCTGTTCCACTGTGCTTCGCGCTGGCAAGATGCCAATAGGCACACGCTTTGCTCTTCAGTCAGGTGGCTTGCTTGATGATGGGCCTCATCCAAACAGGGATAGGTATCCGAATCAGCGGCTGTTTGTGATTCGAATTGATGGTTACGCTTGGCTGGTACCGTACGTCGAGAATGAGAGAGAAATTTTTCTCAAAACGATTATTCCCAGTCGCAAGGCCACCAAGAAATTTCTAGGAGGGCAATATGGCTAGGACTAAATTAGAGCCTGAAGAGCAAGAGTTGCTTGAGGCATATGATTCCGAGGAGTTTGAATCGGATCTGAATGCTGATCGTCGGGAATATCTCACGAAGGCAGCGGAAGAAACGTTCAAGAAAGACAAACGTATCAACATTCGTATTTCCAGCCGGGATCTGGAAGCGCTTCAGCGCCGAGCGTTGGAAGAGGGGCTGCCGTACCAGTCTCTGGTTTCCAGTGTTCTTCACAAGTATGTTTCCGGTGGCCTCAAGGACATTTCTGCTCACAAATCAGGACAGCGGAGACGCTAGCGCAATCCAGGCCTATGTGGGGGATTCGCAATGAGTAAGTGGAATAAAGAAGAGCAGGATATTCTGGACGCATTTGATGCGGGAGAGTTGCAGCGAGCGACAGATGTTGAAGACAGAAATGCAAAGCATCAGCAGTATGCTGAGGCGATGCTCAAGAAAGATGCCAGCATTCTTCATAAATATGTGGAAGGACGCTTGCATTAGGCTCGGTAGTTAATCCGCCTATTCATTGAGTCAGAGCGCTGGCTCTCTCAAAGCCAGCGCTCAAGCCCTTGCTTCAAAAACTCTCAACTTATCGCTGGCTTGGTCGATGGAAACAACACCATCCAAGTGGCCTCGATTGCCTTCCTGGGTTACCGGTGCCACCCACTTCAATCAGAGCAGTAATGCGAGCGGCGGCAATGCCATGCAGGGGTTGCTCAGTAGGCGTTTCGCCTGAGCGCATGGGAAACGGCAGGATGTTAAAACCTTCTACCTTCTTCAGTATAAAGAAGGCGAAGCTAGCCCGAGAAAAAGACAGTCCGACTATCCAGTTTAATGAAGTATGGCTGATCTACGGGGTAGCTCTGAACTTGGCGCCGCGCAATATTGATGTGCTATAAATATGCGCATACAGTAAGTGCATAGTTATGCGCGAGGAGTGAATCATGCAAGCCGCCGAAGCGACCAAATCTAGACGCAAGCCAACGAACTTATCGCTAGATAGTGCCCTTCTAAATGAGGCCAAAGCGCTGGGAATCAATGTTTCACGATCAGCAGAGGCAGGGATTGCGGAGGCGGTGAAGCTGCATAAGCAGAAGCAGTGGTTGGAGGACAATGCCAACGCCCTTGCAAGCTCGAATGCATACGTTGAAGCTAATGGATTGCCTCTTGCACGGCACCGTCAGTTCTAATGGCCCGTTTCGATATCTTTGAAAATAAGGGTGGGGATGGCTATCTGCTGGATGTTCAGACAGATCTTCTCAGTGGCTTGAACACTCGAGTGGTCGTGCCACTGCTGCCCAAATCCTCGGCACCGTCTCCTGCTCAAAGGCTAAACCCGGTGTTCAACATTAAGGGCCAAGAGGTTGTTATGGCGACTCAGTACATGGCTGCTGTGCCTGAAAGCGAATTGCGTTTTATTGCAGGTAGCCTTGCTGAGCAGCAAGACGAGATTTCTGCGGCGTTGGCTATGCTGTTTTTGGGATTTTAAGGTTGAGCTTGTAGGGATTTCACCGATTGCGTCGTATCGGCCGCACTTGAGCTGCTCTGCAATGAATGCATCAAAATGTTGGCAAAAAAAAGCAGCGCTGGTGTGATAAACGCTGGCTTTAGTCTAAAAGCCAGCGCTCCCCCCCTTACTTCAAAAACGCCCGCAACGTATCACCCGCTTGGTCGATGGAAACAACACCATCCAAGTGACCTCGGTTGCCTTCCAGGGTTTCAAGCGTCACGTCGGTGCCGTCAGCCTCAATCAACTCGGCAGTGCGGCGCACGCCTTGGGGCGCGAAGACGAGATCGTTTTCGCTATATAGCATCAGGGTTGGTGCTTCGATAGCGGCAAGCCCTTCCTCTAGTGAATCGCCGTGGCCCGCCATAAAGGTTTGGTTGGCGCGCACCAAGTAGAGTAGGTGGTTGGCATCGGAGGTCTCGGCACGAGCGGCAGCGATATCATCCAGCGTTTGCTCGATGGCGTAGCGGGCATTGATATCCTCAGCCGGGTCGCGCGCTTCATCGGCCCAGTCGCGGTTAAAGGTTTCGTTGGCCCATTGCCAGTGGTTGGCGTTGAGAGTGACCAGTTTCAGCGCTTCTTTTAGGCCGTCGGTGGGCGGCTCGCCATCGTAGTAATTACCTTCATTCCAGTTGGGATCCAGTCGAATTGGCGCTGCCCAGGCGCTTAGCGTGGCCAGCAGCCAGGGGTCGGCAACGCCGCCGCCAATCACTGAGATTAGCCGTTCAACGCGGTCAGGGTAGGCGCTGGCCCACTCGATGGCCTGTAGCGCGCCCATCGAGGCACCCATCACCGCATGCAGTGATTCAATCCCTTGGCTCTCTAACAGCTCGCGCTGAACCTCGACAAAGTCGCGGATGGTGACAACTGGGAAATCCATCCCCCAGGGCTCGCCGGTATCAGGGTTGATGGAGGCGGGCCCGGTGGTGGTGACGTTGGGGTCATTGGCACCGAGGTTGATCAGGGTATCCGAGGAGATGATGTAGTACTCATCGGTATCCAGTGGCTTGCCGGGGCCAATGATGGCATCCCAGTAGCCGGTCGGCTGCCCATCTTCCTCATAGCGGCCAGCCGCATGGCTGGTGCCTGAGAAGAAGTGGGTAATCAGAATGACGTTATCGCGGGCGTCGTTTAATTCACCGTAGGCTTCCCAGCCCACGTTGACCTCGGGAATGGTCACGCCCCCTTGGGTCGTGAAGTTTTCCATCTCGAAGGTCTGTTTTTCGACCACGCCATCCCAGGCCATTACCGATGAAGAGGCCACTAGGCTGATACCGATCACGGCCGAGGCAGTGAGCAGAGGGTGCCGTTGTATAAGTGCCATAAGCGATCCTTAGATGAGAGGTTATTGTGGTTGTTATTGGCGACAGTGAGCCGCTGCCTTCTCAGCGTAGTCGGTTCTAGCGCATTTTAAACGGATTCGCTGCCCCCTCGTAAATGTGGTGCGATCTGCTTGAGGCGCTTGCCTATAGGTATCACGTATTGGCACCGGATTTACCCACCTTTGCCAATCTAACCAAGACGATTGATCAATTTGCGGAGCAGTTGCAGCTCGATCGCTACGCCAGTATCTAGGCAAGCGTTACCCCACCGGAGCGGTGCAAATAGACAATACTCAAGGGTTGAAGCTTTAGTGGCTAGAGGTTTTATAGTGAAGGGAATGAATAATCCGAATGAGGTTAACAGATGGGACATCATCATGATCATGCCCACATTGATCCGGTCTCTGGCGACCGGCGCGTCAGCATTTCCATTTGGGCCAATGGTCTGTTAACCATCGCCCAAATCGTCGGTGGCATTCTGTCGGGAAGCCTATCGCTTATCGCTGATGCGCTGCATAATTTTTCTGACATGGCAGCGCTCGTCATTGCCTTTGCCGCCCGCAAAATCGCAAGACGGCCCGCGGATGCGCACATGACCTTTGGCTATGGCCGCATCGAGATAGTGGCAGCACTCATTAACTACACTACGCTCATTATCGTCGGCGTCTATCTGATTTACGAAGGCGCTATGCGCATGATCCATCCCACTGAGATAGAGGGTTGGATCATCGTTATCATTGGTGGCGTCGCGCTTGTCATCGATGCACTGACCGCCATGCTCACTTGGTCGATGCAAAAAGAGAGTGTCAATATCCGCGCTCTGTTTCTGCACAACTTATCGGATGCGTTTGCCTCCATCGCCGTGATTATCGGCGGCTCACTGATTTTGCTGTACGACATGCGTTGGGTAGATCCCGCCATTACGATAGGGATTGCGCTGTATATTCTTTACCTTGCCTTCTCAGAAATTGGTGGCCCTATCCGCACGCTGATGCTGGGATCTCCGCCTGACATTGACGGGCAAGGCGTCATTGAAACCGTACGGAACATCGAGGGTGTCCAGGATATTCATCATGTGCACCTGTGGCAGATGCAGGAAAATGCGGCCGCCCTTGATTGCCACGTGGTCATGACGGAAGCAGGTTGGCAGCGGCTTGAATCAGTGAAAGCAGCGATCAAAGATCAGCTAAAAAAGCGCTTCAACATTGTCCATTCCAGCTTGGAGTTTGAGCATGTTGATCACGCGCATCAGGATGCCAACCTTTATGGGCATGAGTAACAGGCCAAAGCACGCTCGTTTAGATGTCTATTTACCATTTGGCTTCATGTCGTAGCGTCCCGGCCTAGCTTTTTAACTACACCTTTGAAACAGAGAGAGAAAAATGTTCAAAAAAACGTCTTTTATGCTTGCGGGTACGTTGATGCTAACGGCTGCCATCGTGATGGTATCAAAACCTGCACTCTTGGATATGCAAGCTGAGGCGGCCAGTGAGAATGGTGCCCAGGCCGAGAGTTCCTTGGTGCGTTCACACTCCCCAATCCTGGGGCAAGCAGACGCACCAGTGACGATTGTTGAGTTTTTCGACCCGGCCTGCGAAGCCTGCCGCGCCTTCTATCCACTTACCAAACGTATTCTGGAAACCTATCCGGAAAAAGTGCGGCTAATCGTGCGCTACACGCCTTTCCACGGCGACGTATCTGATAAGGCCGTTCGTGTGTTGGAAGTCGCGCGTCGTCAGGGGGTGTTCGAACCGGTACTGGAAGCACTGCTGGCTCGCCAGGAGCAGTGGGCATCTCATGGCAGTTTTGATGAATCCGCTATCCTGGAAATCGCCAGCGAAGCGGGTCTTGATCGAGCGGCTGCCGAGGAACAACTTACCTCTGCTGACGTACAGGCGGTGATCGACCAAGACATGGCGGATGTCAGAGCAAACCAGATTCGCCAAACACCGACCTTTTTCATCAATGGCGAACCTTTAGACCCCTTTGGTATGCAAGCGCTGATTGATGCCGTAGAGAGACACGTACAGGCGACCTCTGAAGCAGAGGATGGCCAGTGATGCAGCGCCGGTGGCTTCGCCGTCACCCGCGCGGAGAAGCTGTGGGCCGTCCTCGCGGCTGAAGCTAATGCCATCGTCGGTTACTTGGCCTGCCGTTTTGGCAGTTTGCATGTAAAGCGGTGTCGGCCCAAACGAGACTCAGCGCATTTTAAACGGATTCAGCCCGTTGGCTTGCTGCATCATCATGCGCTTGGCGAACGGGAAGCGCTCGGCAATCTGCAGGCTTAGATCGCCTAGCTGGCGCAGCGGTATGGACCCGGTAAACAGGTGATGAAACGTGTCGGTGGCGGCGATCATCGCTTGGTTGGCAGCGCGGCGCTGGCACTCAAAGCGCAGTAGGTTGACATAGTCACCGGGGTCGCGGCCCTGAACGATGATCTCGGCCAGGGTGTCGGCATCGTGCAGGCCGATATTTAACCCCTGGCCCGCCAACGGATGCACCACATGGGCGGCATCGCCAATCAGCGCTAACCGCTTGCCGATATAGCGGTGGGCGTGCTGACGCTTGATGGGAAAACTGGCCCGCGCCACGATGCGGATGAGGTTGCCCAGGCGTTTGGGGAAGGCCATTTCGATGGCGGCTTTCAGTGCATCGTCGTCCAACTGCTCGCGCGCTCTGGTGGTCTCTTCTCTGTCGTACCATACCAAGGAGGCGTTATGGCCGGGCAATGGCAGCATGGCCAGCGGGCCGGTGGGGGTAAAGACCTGCCAGCTAACGTCCTGCTGGGGCAGTTCGGTTTCTACGTTAATGATCATTGCACGCTGATGATAGTCGTAGCTGGTCACGCTAATGCCGGCCAGCGAACGCAGCGTCGAACTAGCCCCATCGGCGCCTACAACTAGGCGGGCGCTTAGGGTTTTGCCGTTATCCAGTTCCAGTAGGCGGCGGTTCGTCGCCGAGACTGTGCTTAACGGCGCACACTGGGTGTAGCAGGTAACGCTGGGCAGCTGTTCTATGCGCTGCCATAACGCATACTGCAGGGCACGGTTTTCGATAAAGATGCCGAAGTCTTTCATGCCGCTATCTTCAGCGGAGAACAGCGAGTGGCCGGTGCCATCCTGGTTGGAAACATCGATATGGCGAAACGGGCAGCAACGCTCTTCCGGCAGGGTGGTGCCGCTTGCCTTGATAAATGCCAGCGAGCGAGCATTGAGTGATGAGATGCGCAGGTCATAATCGCCGCTAGGTGGGGTGGGGGCATCGCCTTGCTCAACCAAACCCACGGAGAAGCCCGTATGGCCCAAGCGCGCCGCCAGTGCGGCGCCAACCATGCCGCCGCCGACAATGATGACATCATGGTCGTGTTGCTCAGACTGTTGCATCATATGCTCCTTAAAATGAGGTGCTTTTGCGCATTGCGCAGGCGTTGCTTGTCATACAGTATCGTTGAGTTTGAGCAAGATTGCCTAGAGGTGAACGATTGACGCAGGCCGTGGAAATAGCAAATAACGTTACCCAGGCGGGTGAGGAACTGGCAGCGTTTATTCAACAGCACCCCAAACTGTGGGTGATTACCGGTGCGGGCGTTAGTACCGACAGCGGCATTCCGGACTATCGGGATGCGGATGGCCAGTGGAAGCGCCCGCCGCCGGTGCAGCATGGCGACTTTATGAGTTCTCACCACGTTCGCCAGCGCTACTGGGCGCGCGCGCTGATCGGCTTTAGCGCCCTGCGCGAAGCCCAGGCGAGTGGTGCGCACAGGGCGCTGGCCGCGCTGGAGTCGCGGGGTTATATCCAGCAGTTGGTGACTCAAAACGTTGATCGTTTGCATCAGCGCGCTGGTTCTCGCCGGGTGATCGACCTGCATGGCCGGGCGGACATGGTGAAATGCATGGTGTGCGACTACCAAATGATGCGCCACGCCATGCATGCTGAAATGGCGCGCATGAATCCAAGTTTTACTGATTTGCAGGCAGGGCATGCTCCGGACGGCGACGCCGATTTAGAGACTGACTTCAGCAGCTTCCGCATTTTCGACTGCCCGCGCTGTAGCGGTATCTTAAAGCCCGATGTGGTGTTCTACGGCGATGTGGTACCCGCCGAACGGCGGCTGGCCGCGCAGGTCGCGCTGGCCGAGGCGGATGCGGTGCTGGCTGTCGGTACCTCGTTGATGGTGTTTTCCGGCTACCGTTTTTGCCGCGCCGCCCACGAGCGTGGCATACCGCTGGCGTCGCTCTCGCTCGGCGTTACCAGGGCGGATGCGCTATTGACCCACCAGTGGCGCGCGCCCTTAACGCCGGTGCTTGAGCAGGCCGTTCGCTGTTTGCAGCACTCTTAAAGATCGCTATTAGCGCGCTTTCGACACCCACGCATTATCTTTCAACCAGAGCCGCCACGGGGCATCGCGGTGTTCGGGCTGGGCGTAATCAATACCGACACGTGGGCCGCTGACGATCGAGGCATCGTGGGTTGCTGCGCTAATCCATAGTTTGTCAGCCTGGGTCATATCATGGCCATACAGCGCTTTATCAATCGTTAAAGCGCGCGTGAGCTTGCCGGGGCCATTGCTGAGTTGTTTGCCCGTTGCCTGACGAATAGCGCGCATGGCGGCCTCATTGGCGGTGGGTTCTACCGCACGAATCAATACCGCGCAGGGCGAGCCTTCCGGCTCAGTTACCACGTTAAGTAGCCAGTGCATGCCGTAAACGAGGTAGACATAGGCGTGGCCAGCGCGGCCGAACATCGCTTCGGTGCGTGGTGATCTGCCCCGGTGGGCATGGCAGGCGGTGTCTTCGGCGCCGCAATAAGCCTCGGTTTCGACAATTCTTGCCGCCATCTGCTCGCCGTTATGCTCGCGCACCAGCCAACAGCCCAATAGGTCTCTCGCCACTTCGAGTGTGTCGCGATTATAAAAGTCGCGGGGGAGAGGCGTTAGCGCGCTGCTTTTAACATTAGGCAAAGTTGGGCACGGTTTTAACATCATCGCCTCGGCGTTTACTTGAGTAGAGTGCTAGGGTATTAGCTAACCACAGCCAATTGAAGCGGAGTGTATCGTGCTGTCATTTGAACATCTTTATGCCACCTTGCCTGAACCTCTCTGGGTCGCCACCCAGGCAACGCCCGTGGCCCACCCTGAGCTGATCGCTTTTAATGCGCCACTTGCCCGTGAACTGGGGGCTAACGACGTGCCAAAAGCTGCGACCCTGGCTCAGTGGTTTAGCGGCAACCAGACCATGCCGGGTTCTCAGCCGGGCGCATTAGGTTATGCAGGCCACCAGTTCGGTAACTTTGTGCCGCAATTAGGCGATGGCCGCGCGTTGCTGCTGGGCGAAGTGATCGACCAGAACGGCGTACGCCGTGATGTGCAGCTAAAAGGCAGCGGCCGCACGCCGTTTTCCCGCGGTGGCGATGGTCGTTCACCGCTAGGCCCGGTGCTGCGTGAGTACTTGGTCAGCGAATTTATGGCGGCGATGGGCATTCCCACCACGCGTGCCCTTGCGGCCGTCACCAGCGGCGAGCGCGTAGTGCGGCAAATGGCCGAGCCCGGCGCCGTCTTTACCCGCGTGGCGAGCAGCCATATTCGCGTGGGCACCTTTCAGTTTGCCGCTGCACAGCGGGATGACGCATTGCTCAAAGCCCTGGCGGACCATGTGATTGCGCGCCACTATCCTGAAGCCGCCAACGCGAAAGACCCTTATTTGGCACTGTTAGAAGCCGTGGTGGCCCGCCAGGCGGTGCTGATCGCCCGCTGGATGAGCGTAGGTTTTATCCACGGTGTGATGAATACCGATAACTGCAGCATCGCCGGTGAAACCATCGATTACGGTCCGTGTGCCTTTATGGAGCAGTTCGACCCTCAGAAGGTGTACAGCTCCATCGACCAAGGCCGCCGCTACGCCTTTGCCAACCAGCCGGCGATTGCCCAGTGGAACCTGGCGCGCTTTGCTGAAACGCTGCTGCCGTTAATGCGTGAAGAGGGCGACGCGCTGGTGCAGCAGGCCACTGACGTCATTCGCCGGTTTGAATCACGGTTCAGCGCCGAGCAGCTTCGCCTGCATGCCGATAAACTCGGCTTGGCCGCGGAAAGCCCCCAGGCCGCGCCATTGATGGAAGCACTGGAAAGCCAGATGCATCAGGGGCGAATGGATATGACCGCGACCTTTGATGCGCTCACTCACTACGCCCTTGCACCCAGTGATGAGCACCGCGAGGCGCTGCTGGCGCTGACGACTCAGCCTAACGAGTTGACTGCGTGGCTGGAGAATTGGCAAGCCGAGCAGGTCGCCAGTCAAGACAGCCAGCGCTCTGCCGCCATGCGAAGCGCCAATCCGGTGATCATTCCCCGCAACCACCGGGTTCAGGAGGCTATTGATGCCGCTTACGAGGGGGATTTTGTGCCTTTTCATACCCTACTGGCGGTGGTAACACAGCCCTTCGATGAATCTGTTGAAGCGCGCCGTTTGGCGGCGCCTGCCACGGAAAATGAACAGGTGTTGAGAACGTTCTGTGGAACATAACGAGCTAATGCCATTTCGCTGAGGACGGAATCAACCCGTAGCGGGGGTCTTTCGCCATGGATGGCGAAAGTAGCGCCCAGGGAGGGGTTCACAGCGCCCCGTGTAGGATTGTTCCGGCCGATTTAGGGTGTAATAGAGGTTATGATCCATCTCGCATCCCCTGTGATAAACTGTGGTTTTTTACAGGTAGAAGGGTAGCCGGTGCGCAAAATCATTCACTGCGACTGTGACTGCTTTTATGCAGCAGTGGAAATGCGCGATAACCCCGCGCTGCGGGATATCCCGATTGCGATTGGCGGCAGCGTCGAGCAGCGTGGGGTGGTGGCCACCTGTAACTATCCCGCCCGCGAGTTTGGCATTCACTCGGCCATGCCCATGGCCCAGGCACTCAAGCGTTGCCCGCATCTCACCGTGATTCGCGGTGAGATGGCCAAATACAAAGAGGTCGCCCGCCAGGTCTTCGCGATTTATCGTGATGTGACTGAACTGATCGAACCGCTCTCCCTGGATGAGGCCTTTTTGGATGTCTCGGAAGTCACGGTGCATCACGGCAGCGCGACGCTCATGGCTGAAGCGATCCGCGAACGGGTCAGCCGCGAAGTGGGGATCACCGTTTCAGCGGGCGTTGCACCCAATAAGTTTCTGGCCAAGATCGCCAGTGATTGGAACAAGCCCGACGGCCTGTGCGTGATTACGCCGGATAAGGTTGATAGCTTCGTGCAACAGCTACCGGTCAAGAAAATCCACGGCGTCGGCCCGCGCACTGCCGAGAAACTGGCGGGGCTGGATATCCACACCTGCGCTGACCTACGTACCCGTACGCTGACCGATCTGGTCGAACGCTTTGGCCGCTTTGGTCGGCGGCTGCACGAGCTCAGTTGGGGACGAGACGAGCGCCCCGTTAAAACCCACCGGGAGCGCAAATCGGTGAGCACCGAGCAGACCTATGCCAAGGATTTGCCTAACCTTGACGCCTGCCGTCGTGAGCTACCCGCACTGATTGAGGATCTGGAGCGCCGCTACGCCAGGCTTGACCCGCCACTGGCGGTGCGTGGGCTGATCGTCAAAGTGAAGTTCAGCGACTTTACCCAAACCACTGTCGAACACGCCGACCCCGCGCCCAATCTTGCTCAGTTTGAAACCTTGCTCAATATCGGCTGGTCCCGTGGCGAGCGGCCCGTGCGCCTGCTTGGTGTCGGGTATCGGCTGGCGGAAAACACACAGGAACACCAACTACCGCTGTTTTAATTAGCCTGTTAACCCTTCGCCTGATTGACCCCGTGGCAGGGGCGCGCTAAAACAGACGTATGATAGTTTGAATTGTTCATTTTTCCGTTTGGTCACCCACGAGCTCCGCCATGTCTGCTGATGCCGCTTCACGCCCCCGTTTAGTGTTTGCCCACGCCAATGGTTTTCCAGGGTTAAGCTACCGCAGCCTGCTGAACCCGCTGGCAGAGATGTTTGACCTCCACCCGCTGGATCGTCTTGGCCATCACCCTGATTATCCGGTGAATCATAACTGGGGCAACCTGGTGGATGAGCTGCTGAGCTACCTGCCGCAGAGTGATAAACCGCTGCTGGGCGTGGGGCACTCGCTGGGCGGCACCTTGATGGCCATGGCCGCCGACAAGCAGCCCGAGCGTTTTTGTGGAGTGATCATGCTCGACCCACCGCTAATGCTGGGGTCGGATGCCTGGGCGATGAAAGCGGCCAAGCGGTTTGGCTTTATTGACCGAATCACACCCGCCGGTAAAACCCTGGGGCGGCGAAGTGTGTGGCCGAGCCGCGAGGTGATGGCGAGTTCACTGGGTCGTCGGGGGCTGTTTAAGCGCTTTACCCCTCAAGCACTCAACGACTACATTGAAGCAGGGACACGCTTGTTAGACGACGGCAGCGCTGAGCTGACCTTTGATCCTAGCATTGAGGTGGAAATTTTCCGCCATCTGCCGGATCACCTTTCGCGCTTGCCGCAGCGGCTGGGCGTGCCGATCGAGCTGGTGGCCGGTAACGAATCGCACCTACTGACGGCGTCGCGCATCAAACGCTTGAGGCGCAAAGGGTTAGCGGTGAGCGAGGTTCCCGGCACGCATATGTTTCCGATGGAGCACCCGGATGAGACGCGTGCTGCCATTTTGGCTGCTTGGCAGCGCATTGCTAACGCCAAGCAGTTTTCCCACACAGCGTAAGGAGGCGTTATGTACCTTTCCGTACAGCTTAGCTATTACCCGCTGGCCGATGACTTCAAGCCGGTAGTCAAAGAGGTGGTGAAACGCCTAGAGGCGACGGGACTGGAAGTGCACCCGAACCGCATGAGCACTCAGGTATTTGGCGAGTTCGATGAGGTAATGGCAGCGTTAAGTAATGTGATGAAGTGGTCGTTTGAGACCCATGGTAAGGCGGTATTTACGGCTAACTTTTTGGAAGGCGACCGTCGGCCTCGGTAACTGAAACAGAGCCTCTGTGTTGGATCAGCCGTTGCCACGCCTCTTTGAGCGTGCGATTTTTCATGTCGTTAAAACAGGCTCAGTAACTTGCCCAGCGTTTCCATACCGCGTTCGCTGCGTTGGGTCCAGGGATGGCCATAGCTTAAGCGCACACAGTGGCGAAACTGTTGGGTCGCGGAAAAAATCGGCCCTGGCGCCAAGCTAACGCCCTGGTCCAGCGCTGTCTTAAAGAGCTGAAGCGAATCCACCTGTTCGGGGAACTCCACCCACAGGAAGTAGCCCCCAGCTGGGCGGGTGATGCGAGTTTGGGCAGGGAAGTAGCGGTCTGCCGCTGCCAGCATGCTGCCCTGCTGGGCTTCCAGAGCGTGGCGCAGCTTTCGCAAATGGCGGTCATAACCGCCGTGTTGCAGGTAGTCGGCAATCGCTGCCTGTGCGGGCACGGAAGGGGAAATAGTGGTCATTAGCTTCAGCCGCGAGATAGCCTGAGCATAGCGGCCGCCTGCTACCCAGCCGACCCGATAGCCAGGCGCCAAGCACTTTGAGAAGGAACTGCAGTGAATCACCAACCCCTCATCATCAAAGGCTTTGACTGGCGCCGGTGGCGTGCTGCCAAAGTACAGCTCGGCATACACGTCATCCTCTAGCATGGGCACTTGATGGTGTTTTAACAGCTGATACAGTGCTTGCTTATGCGCTTTACTCAGGCTGGCACCGATTGGATTTTGCAGGTGACTCATAAACCAGCAGGCTTTGATGGGCAGCTTCTCCAGTCGCTCTGCCAGTACCTCTAGGTCGATCCCTTCCCGTGGGTGTACCGGAATTTCCACGGCGCGCAGTTTTAGACGCTCCAACACCTGCAGGCTGGCGTAAAATGCTGGGGACTCGATCGCCACCAAGTCGCCCGGTTGAGTGACGCACTGTAGGGCTAGATTAAGCCCCTCCATCGCGCCATTGGTAATCACCAGCTCTGCCATCGGCAAGTGTATGCCGCCCAGCATGTAGCGCAGCGCAATTTGCCGGAGCAGGTCGGTATGCCCGGTGGTCATCGCGGCCACCACCTGCTGGGGCGATAGCGCACGCAAGCCCCGCGTCATACTGATACTCAAGCGAGAGAGCGGAAATAGCTCGGGGTCAGGAAAGGCCGAGCCAAAGGGCACTGTCCGATCATCCTGCAAAGAGTCGAGTACCGAGAACACCAGCTCGCTGACTTCCACCTCCGCTGGGTCGGTGGGCTGAAGCGTCACCCGGGGTTCCCCTAATAAGCGGCGCGCATGTTCACGAACAAAGTAGCCCGAGCGTGCCCGCGCGGTAATCAGCCCCCGGTTCTCAAGTAAATAGTAGGCCTGGAAAACCGTCGAAGGGCTAATGCCGTGATGGCGGCTAGCTTGGCGCACCGAAGGGATTCGCTCGCCAGGGCCAAGCACACCTTCGCTAATCAACGTGGCTATCTCATCGGCAAACTGTTCGTAGCGTTTCATTGGATAAACCGTGGGTGCATGAAATGGAACGCCAGTTGGCTCGCCCCATTGTTGGCAGGCACGGCGCGGCTCTCGATTGTTAGAAAGCCTCATTGTGTTTTATTTGGGAAGTGTAGAACAGACTCAAATACAGTCATAAAAAGCGTATCAGAAAGTCAGGATATGAGGATCAGAGGAGATCTGATACGGCTTATTTCTCTAAAACTGCGCCTGTTTGTATGGGCACTGCCTAGGCATAGTGGCGCCTAACTCAGTCGCTCCATGACAAAGGCATGATCACCTAGTTAGCGGCGCCCCTCGACCGTATAGGCCTCCGTTCCCTCTTTTCTGGATATCGGTATGACGCAACGCATTCCACTGCAAGACCTGACGACAGAGACAGCGGTTGAACACTACACGCCTACGTCTAAGCCGCCCAGTAGCAAGCATGATCCTGCCCAGTAACGGTGGACACCTCAAGAACGTCATACGTTAC
>TARA_R110000824_G_scaffold39711_11_pt1 | contig 18438 bp, 41 predicted proteins | sample TARA_R110000824 | Tara Oceans TARA_R110000824 (sample SAMEA4397747) | marine metagenome | biome: Polar Biome; feature: [MES] marine water layer (ENVO:01000295) within the mesopelagic zone...; material: water (ENVO:00002006), including particulate matter (ENVO:01000060) such...
GTCCTCCCATGGGCGGTCCACCAGGAGGCATGCCTCCAGAGGGAATGATGTGACATGAGTGAAATTGAAGGAGAGGTAGTCGATACCCAGGAAAGCAGTGAAGCCACTGAACCTGTCGAAACTACGGATTCTGTCGAAGCAAGCGAACCTGCAGCAGAAGCTGCACCTGCAGAAGAGACTGTCGAAGAGACAACAGACTCAGAGCCCTCCGTCGTTGACTGGAATGGCGAAGTCAAGAGTCTCGGAGACGCAGAATGGTTCAACGGCATCGAAGAATCCTCTCGACAGGCTCTACTTCAAGGCATCGAAACGAAGTACAAGAACTGGCAGCGAGGCTATACCAAGGCATTCGAAGAGAACGCCACGAAGCGCAAGTCGCTGGAAGACCGCGAGACGGGTATTGCCGCGCAGGAGGCTCGAGTCACTCGATGGCTCTACGGTGAGGGCGACCCCATCGGAGATCTAAAGAAGGAGCTCGACGGTCTGAAGGGCACGCATGAGGAACGGCTCGCAGCTCTCAAAGAAGAGCACGAGAAGAGCGTCGGCCAGGCATCTACGGGTCGGACAGATGAGCTCGAATCCCTCATCAAAGAACGTGATGAGGCTCTCGGACGCATCACCGAGTTTGAGACTCAGATCCACCAGCGTGAAGAGGGCGAGCTGGAAACGGCAGTCGACGAGTTCGAGACTTGGATCAAAGATGCCGCGCAGGATGTGTACGAAAGCGACGAGGCATTCTACAGCCTCTGTGTTCTATGCACGGGAGGTGTCGACCGAAACGATGCCCTCGAGATGGTGAGAGGAAAGTTCAGCATACCTGAACCTGAACCCGAGCCTGAACCTGAACCCGTGGCCAAGCCAGAACCCGTACCCCCTGTGGTCGGACTGATGAATCTTGGAACCGGCCACGCAGGAGGAACCTCAACAGGTGGGACTCGTGAGTTCGCCGACATCATGGACGCACTTCGCCGGGAGGCACAGAAATGAGCGACCAGAGAACAGAAGTCATCTTTCCCGAGTCTACCCGCAATCCCCTGGTTGTCTTCGAGACTCAAGCCGAGAACGGTAGCAGCTCAGCGACTCAATATGTAGACCTGAGCAAGGCTTACTCCGTCCGATTCACACGCACAAACGTGTCGATCGGCTTCCCTGGAGGTTCGGTCAGCGTCGACGGGGTACGTCCCGAAGATGGAAGCCGGGTCGCTGAGAAGTGGCTCGAGATGCAACCCGAGTAGTCTACCACCCGTGGGGGACCATATGTCCTGGCCCCCACGGAGTTTCCTGTATGAGCACTTTCTTGCCCGAAGGGCCCGCTATCGGAAAGGGCTCGAGGTCTGACTGCTTGCTCTCGACCGGGCACCAGTAGAACGAGATCGTCTCCCCTACAGTGTCGCCCCAGAAGCGCGCCCATCCGTTGCGCTCGTAGTAACCGTGGCAGTCTTCCTGACCAGGCGGCACCCGCTCGTTGGCGTGCCACTTCTGCCAACCCGAAGGGGGCAAGATCTCCTCACCGACCCGGACGACCTTGGTGGACTTCAATGACTTCTTGGTATCAGGTTTCGGGGAGGGTTCCGTATTTTCTACGACCTCAAGCTTAGGGGTCCCCTTGGGAGACTCCTTCGACTTGAAGGTCTTGAGTCCGCGAAGCAGCGCCGCTCGAGCCACCATCTCATAGGTGACCTCGACACCCAGCTCCCGCACTGTCGGGGTCTGGCGCATCTCCATCATCGCACCCTCGAGGTGCGCGCAAACGTCATCGTCTAAAGTGAGTGTGATTTCCATGGTACCTCCTGCCATAGGTTAACAACCGCGATGTCCTTTGACAAGTCGGTATAGTGTTTGAAAACTGCTCACGCCGAATGAACCACTCCCCCGGAGGGGCCCGGAGGGCACCGATGGGGGGGTATGGGGGTAGCCGCTGGGCAAACAGAACAGGTCATCCACGCGCGTGGGGCCTGGCTGATTCGGTTGGGATTCCACGGGGGGAGGGGATCCGTAGGGTCCTCAGTCCTCGAGAGGATGGGGATCGGATCCGATTCCAAGGGGAGAAGGAACGGCGCTCCCAAAGCGACACCACCCAGCTCGGGTTGACATGTCAACAGTAGGAGAGTACGAGGCCGCAAAACAAAACCACAAAACAGGGTCGACGATATGACAGGTTGAAACTGGCGTATCGATTTGTTTTGAAAATAGTTTCCGAAATAGTAGACGGTCATACCAGGGTGGCATATACTGAAAGTGTCCGAGGGGGAAACAACCTCCACGGACGCTTTGAAAACTCAATACGTATGGAGGTGTTATGAAACACCACAATGTGACTCCTATTGAAGCTATCGCCCTACAATCCTTTGCACGCAAAGTCAATGGGGACAAGGCATTCACGGACACACTCGGCAATGAATGCGGCCCCCGTGCCCTCATCGGACAAGGTGAGTACCTCGGACGGATGCTACTCGGACTCGACTTCGGCTACCAGATCGGTGAGCCCAAGCCCAAGCCAGGAAGCGTCCCGTGGTCGAAAATCGCCGCCCTACTTGGGAATCGTGTGAACGATGAAACCATGGCCAAGATAGTCAGCCTCACTCTCCAGGGTCGTTTCGAATCCCTGGACAAAGTGAAGGCGGATCTTCTCAGCCCCCTGAAGGCTCCAACGCTCAAGGATGGAAGGCTCAGCGTCAAGTATCTCAATCTCTTCACAGTGATTGAGCAGGAAGTCGCAGAGGTCGGATAGACCTCACCCGCTCCTCCCCATCAAGGGGAGGGGCACCCCTCACCAATCCATGGGAGTGAACACTATGGAAATGATCATCATGTCAACGGCATTCATGTGCGGAGCAATCGGGCTCTGGTGTGCCATCAACGGAATCATCAACTACAAGGTGAACAAATGAGCAAGATGCCCACGGTCAAGGTCAACGGAATGAAGTTCTACACAGACGACGAATACTTCGCTGCCTGGATGTGGAAAGTAGACCAGATCATCGTCAACGCTATTGGCTTCGGTGTCTACGACATCGGGGACAGGATGTGGCGGGATTCATACGACGATTGCTCGACCCCTGAGCAAGCGGTCGAGGATCTGATCGGTGACCCTGACGATGACGAGTTCGGCAACTGGGCCGTCTTCGGCTGAAACCCTGAACCGTTCCCCCCTTCGGGGGGGAACACTGGAGATACTATGCTACGAACTGAACTATTTGGAAGAAGTCGATACGAGCACTCAGAGAGCCGAGGATGGGAGTACATTGACGCGGCTCAAGCGGAAGATTCAGATGACCTGTACGCCCTGCAGCTCGAGATGATGGGAGAGTACCAGATGGCCTTTGGGTCTGGTTGGGAGTTCACTTGGGTCTGGGGGAAGTAGACATGGAGAAAAGCGAATGCCTGACCTACCCCTTCCCGCCAGGCTCAGAGATCTGGCACATGATCGAGTCTACCTCGCAGGACTGCTACACCATGGACGGCTGCGGCGAGTGCGACACGTGCTACTGGTGCGATGAGCGAGCTGCCCTCAAGGAAGCCAACCCGCAGCTCTACGAATCCATCTGGACGCTGTTCCACGCGTACCAGCACACGAAGAAGATCCTACGAGCCATGGACATAGGTTGAGCTCGAGCCCCCCGCCGAAAGGTGTGGGGGCTTTCTTGTGTCTGCGAGCTGCGCGAAGCGGAGCGATGATAGGTCCGGTCCGGCCCCGGCGGGTCGAAACGCTAATCCGGCCCGGCAGAACCGGCGAGCTCAGTCGAGCTCAGCCCGGCCCGGCTAATCTTGGCATGTCAAGTCAAACCTGGTTCCACCCAACCGGCAAAACCGGCCCGGCGAACCGGACCGGCGAGGCGGCGAGGCGGGTCCAGGTCAGTAGCTGAACCATCCCTTGCAGTTCCCACAGCGGGAATACTGCTCGTGGTCGGCGCCGTCCGGCAAGGGTTGACCGGCTCCGTCACAGTCGGGGCACTTGGAACCATAGCAGTCGGGGCAGAGGTACTCGCCGTCCTCCCCGTGCGAGTCGCTCTCTGGAACGGCTACACCGCACTTGTCACACGAGGGCCGAGTCCATTCCCAGTGCACCTGACTATGCGGCAATGCGTAGTCCTTGACGCACTGAGCCATAGCCGCCAGCAAGTGAGGCCGGAGGTCGCTACGCTTATAGCGGATCTCGTTGTCGTCGTCATCATACTGGACGTCCAGATAGCCCCCGTCAGGATATGAATCGGCGTCGCCATACAAGACGTCCATAACGATAGTACCGAACGCATACTCAGCCTCACAAGTGCGGTCGAGTTCAGGCATATCGTGCGCGTTATCGATAGCCGCCCAAAGTCCAGCCTCGAGGAAGTCTCGAGCGGACCTCACAGCGTCACCTGTGCAATCTTGCGGAGTCCAGCGTAACGAACCCAAACGGATGTATAGCCGTCAGCGGATAGCTGCTGGCCATTGACATAGCTGCCATCCCAACGACTCGAGACGTCACAAATACGGAAGTCGAGGCGACCTGCTTTGAGGTCGGCTTGGATGGCTTTCTTGCTGCGATAGTCGCGACCGTAGGCGGGTACGAGGGTCGATGAGTATTCCATAGTTCACTCCCATGAACACGAGTTGGATAGCGGGGTCGACAACCGACCCCGCACAAACAAAGTACCACGATGATACCAGGGTGTCAAAGTACGGGCAAAATAAACTCGCCCCCGTCAGACCCATCGTAGAGGCCCAACAAGGCGCCGCCGTCGTTCCCTTCGTCGTCGCGCTGGACAATGATAGAGGTGCCGTTGTCAAGGGTGAACATGACAGGTCGCATGTGCCAGCCCCATTCCTTCGCCTCGTCCTCTGTCATGTAGCGGACGGCTACAATCGTACGGCCTTGCAGGTGCTTGCGTGCTTCGCGGTTCCACCGTTGGTCAAGTGTCTCTTTCTTCTTCAGTTGCATGTTCACTCCGCGGGTCGGTTGGTTTGGAGACCCGGATACACGGTATACCAGGACGTCTTGTCTGTCAAGTATAACCGAACCCATGCCTGAAACCTACACTCTCGAGCCTCGAGAGCTCAGTTAGACCTCGAGGGCCAGTCTTGACCGGGCCAGAGTCGCGAGCAAGTCTCGAGGTCTCGAGCGTCTCGAGGTCTGCAGCTCCGGTCCCGGCCTCCGGCCCGGCCTCAGCAAAACCGACGGAACCGGCCCGGCCCGGCGGAACCGGTCCTCGAGCCTCGAGCGGAGCCCGGCAAAAGGAACCGCACACGCGCGCGAGCCTGGTTCCTGGATATCGTAGGTTCAACCTGCTGTATCGTTTTATTTTCAATCTTTCTGCGGGTTATTGTTGACGTCCTGGTATAGGTCCTATATATTGTTTTCAGGTCGAACGAATCAACCGACCGAGGGAGTTTGAATGAAAGTGAAAGATGCCAAAGAGATCACAGGGCATGCGTCTGGACTGGGTACACCGTCCAAAATGCCTGGGTATAGCACGTCCCTGCCTGCGTCCGCTTGCAAGGTAGGATCGAAGCTGCGCAAGGTTGCGGGTTCCACGTGCGCCTCCTGCTATGCTTTCCGCGGTAACTACGGGACACCGTCTGTCCAGCTGGGCCTCTCGCGTCGACTGGCGGCGCTCGAGAATCCGCGATGGGCTGAGGCTATGACGTTCATGATCAACCGTTACACGGATCCCGCGGATGCATTCTTCCGCATCCACGACAGCGGAGATTTTCAGAGTCTCGATCATGTCCGTCAGTGGGTCAAGATTGCGCGAGACCTTCCCGCGGTCCAGTTTTGGGCCCCGACTCGAGAGACCCGCATGATCAAGGCAGCGCGCGCTATGCTGGCGGGTAGCTGGCCTGCTAACCTCGTGGTACGCGTCTCGGCGCCGATGGTAGGTAAAGGCCCCGCTAAGGCTATGCAAGGCTACCCGACGTCCACGGTCGACTTCGGAGACGGCCACGCATGCCCAGCGCCTCTACAGGGCAACCAGTGCGGCGGGTGTCGTGCATGCTGGGATCCCACCGTTGATAACATCGACTACCACAAGCACTGAGGGGGACACCGTGCAAACGTATCAAGTCAGTTTTGAGATCACGACAGACGCAGACCCAAGCACCCTACTGGATGCGGCCATGTTGGCCGCGTCTACCCTGGCGGATGACATGGAATCCATGTACGACGCGGAAACACTCGACACAGACGATCAGACCGTCTCTGTAGTGGAGGTAGAAGATGACCAACCTGGATAGACTCAAGACGATCACGCTACCCGTCGGCCAATGGGGCGATATCATGTACGCTCTCGGCGATTACATCGAACGGAGGGCCAACTATCTCATTGGCCACGGGATCGACCCCGAGGCCCCGCTGGAGAACGACGATAAAGACTTCGAGATTGACGTAGCTAACTGCGCAGCCGCGATCGTGTTCTTCGATCACCTAAACGAAAACATATCAAAGGAGGACTAACCATGTCCGACCACACGAAACAAGCAGAGACCCACACCGATTCGATCTTCACTGCCCTATGGGCAATCGAGCAGAGGATCGACGACGACCCCGAGGACTACAATAGCGGGGTCGAGGACGATATCCGTCCGCACCTGAAACAGATTGGCGATTCCGTTGGCAAGCTGGACAACTGGATCGGGCAGCTCCCCGATCCGAACGAGGTCGAGGCCCCGACACCGATGCAGCTGGGCGGGTGGATGATCACCTTGTCCCGTCTGATCGACGCGTGTGGGGAAGACTTCGTCACGAAGCTTGACCTGGAACAGATGGCCACATGCCTCGAGCAGTTCAGGCCCGATCCTTGACGGGTCGGTAGGCCGATGGTAAGTTGGCCTCGACCACGAGGTCAACCGTAAAGCAGTTCACTCCCGCCCTCCGTTAACCTGGCTCAAGTCAGGTTGGCGGGGGGTTTCTCTATGCGAGCTCGCGTTCCTCGGAGTAGCTCTTCTTCTCCGGGGCGTCATCCGGTTCCGGGTCCGGCTCATCCGCGGCGTACATCCGCTCACAGATCTCTTCGATCCGGTCGGCCTGACCGGCGTGAAGCTCGGAGGCTTTCCGCAGTTCCCCGGCGATCTTCTTGAGCTCAGCGTGATCATCCGGCGAAAGAGATTGATCCGGCGCCAGATCCCCAACCGGATCGGCGGATTCGTCCTCCGATGATAGGTCTCCCGGCAGTCCCGGCGCCATGAGCATCATTTTCCGCGCCTGAGCGAATCCGGGACCGGAAAAGTCGGGGTGTTCGTCGCCCATCGCCTCTCTCTTGATGGTGATGATCATTTTCGGTGCGTTGGTGTTCATTTTAGGTCCTACTTCCGGCTACGATCCGGGCGAGACGCTCATCGAAGTCAATATCGATGGCAATTGCAGTGCTGTGGCCCGATTCTGGGCCAGAAACCAGGCCACAGCGGTCTAAAATGACCTCCGAAGCCTTGACTCTGTCCTTTGGGTTGATCCCTGGGTCGCGAACGATCTCCACGAGAGCCGAAAGTGCGTCTTCCGCGGCACTCTCGAGATCTTGACCGAGAACCCGACGTCTATACTCGGCACCAGAGCGAATCGACGAGGCGATCTCTGGTTCAGATGACCACTTCCAAACAGTCGAGGCGCGAATCTTCAACCGGCGGGCCACATTCTGAACTGTGTACCCAGCCTCGAGTAGCCGAGCTGCAGAGGCACGAAGTTCTGGTTCACCTTTGAACCTGTTCTCCTCGACAAGCATGTCGATGATCTCGTCTTCACCCGCAGGTGTGATGATCGAAGGCACGATCGAGAGTGGTTGATTCGCTGGAGCGACTGGTTCGTTGGTGTCATCCATGTCAACCACTATATCACACCCGATCCGTTACGACCGCTACGACATTGCTACGACCCCGTCGTTACATCCATATCGTAGGTTCTACCGAGTCAATAAAAGACAAAAGTCAATGTTACGACATAAAGTATATAAGGGGTACGTCTGAACACCCGCTCAAGCCGATTGAATCGATAATCCGTTTTTTCCTCTCACATCCTACCCCCTAAACATGGGGGGTCGTAACACGCAATAAAATCGGATGAGAGCTCAGGTTGTACCTTGTTTCTCGAGCGTTACGACGGGTCGTTACAAGGTCGTAGCAGTCGTAGCAATATGTCAAGAGGTTGTCAAGAGACACAAGACATCCTGGCAGACCACTGACAACGCGGTATTATCCAAACACCAAAAGGGCGCAGCCCAAAGGAGTGAACATGGCAAAACGAAACACATGGACCCGAGACGAGAACCTCGCTCTCATCAGCTACGCGCTGGTGCTGGACTTCGCACTTCGACGTGACCTCAAGGTCAACAAGCGTGAGTGCATCCGTCAGCTTCAGAGTGACGTCCTCTCTGCCCGCACCCGTGGCAGCATCGAGGCCAAGATGATGAACCTGTCCCATGCTGCTGTGCAGTGCGGCGACGAGGCGATCCCAGGGTACAAGGCTGCTGGTAACTTCCAGCGATGCCTCATCCAGATGTGGGAGAACCGCAACGACGAGTATGACATTGAGGCATTCGCCAAGCTGGCTGTGACTCTCAAGCCCAGGAAGCAGACGCAGCGGAAGGTGGCGGCATGATCCCCGACGCCTACGCAGTCTGCCCCGTGTGCGACATCCACATCGACGTCAAGGTCGCCAAGGATGCGGAGTCTTTCACCAAGGAAGAGGCCGTCGCACACATCGTCCAGGCACACCCCGAAGTCTGTAACGACGGGTGTGTCCCCTACTTCTTAATCTACTTCCGCAACGAGGAGTCAGCATGAACCCCGACAAGATATGGAGCAGCGTCATCGGCCTCGGTGACACGTTCGCCAGCAGGACAGGCAAGAAGTACACCGTGACCGACATTCGGGACGATGGTGGCTTCACCATCACGCGAGCCAGCACGGACAAGGCTGTCCGCATCTCAGGCCGCATGCTCGGTCGCATGTTGACCCGCATCGGTGACGGCGAGTCCTTCGCCTACCAAGCCAACGCGACGAAGGGTGGCATCAGCTACACCGTCGCCATCGAGGCTGGTGTGGTCTACGCACTGCGTGACCTGCTCACCCAGGACGATGCCAACCGACGCTATGTCGTGGGAGGTGCCCAATGACTGAGCCTGTGATGCTGAGATTCGTAGTCACACAAGACGCGCGGGATCTGCTGGGTGTACTCGAGGAGTACGTCGACTGGAAGCGGCAGCGCATCCAAGACATGCTGGACTGGCCCGAAGAACCAGAAACCGAAGAGGCAGAAACCGTAGCCCTGGCTGCACTGGAGGTTGCCATGAGCATGAGCAATCGCCTGGCTAACCAACTTGCGTTCCGAGACCGCCCCTTGAAGACCGAGGTGGAGGAGGATCAGCGGTCGCAAGATCTGGTCGATCTGCTTGTTGCCCTGGAGCACGATCACAGTATCCCCCACGGACACCGAGACGATGACGATGAGGAGGTGCATGATGATTGATCCAACTCGATGGTCGATATGGAGACTCGGAGGAGACATCCTTGTCCGTGCCTACCGTGACCACAACGACAACTGCATCGTCTGGTATCCAGAAGGGATCACTGACTCAGGGCGACAGACACTCGCCGTCTTCAGTGTAGATGACGAAGAGTGGACGAACCCGATCAGGTGGATCGAGGACACGACCTTTGAGCAAGCCAAAGAACTGATGCAAGACAGCATCTATGATCACCAACGCACGAACGATGCGATGGACGCACTGACTGAAACCCTAAACCCACTGGAGGTGAACCATGATTGACACGAAGAATACCACCTTGACATGGCAAGAGCTCTCAGAGGCGAAAGGTCAACAATGCCAGGTTAATATGCCAAACCGTCAAGGCAGCCACTGCCCGGCATGCGGCGCCAACTGGCGCTACGTCACCTACGAAGCCGACCAGGAAGACTGGAACTCGGAAGACCGCTACTGCACTTGCCACAAGTGCCACTGCCGCTGGTACGAGCAATGGGTGCTCGACCCCATCATCACCATCGATACCTATGGAGATTCGACATGACATTCATTCAGAACAACTACTACACCCTCGAGCAGGCTCGCTGCCTGGACCGCATCGTCCGCATCGTGGGCGAGGACTCGACCAAGACTCACTGTCTGCGTGTGCGGCTCCGTAGCTTCCACGCAGGGAGCGCTGGCAGCTATGCCATCGTCGAGCAACATGTGGGTCGCTACCAAGCTGTGACTGGCTGGGTCGAGGTGCTCAACTGGGACATCGGCGACATGTACTGCAAGAGCGTCAGCTACCTCTCAGAGGAGGCAGGCGACTACGACATCTTCGACGAGGATGCCAAGTTCCTGATTGGCAAGGCACTCGAAGTGCTCAACGGAGGTGAGTGATGATGATGCTGAGATGTAGCAACCCCGCGTGTGAATCTCGCGAGGAAGAGAATCCAATGTTCAACGTCAACATCACGGTATACGCCGACTTCGAGGTGTCCGAGAGGATCTGCAAGATTGAGTCGAAGTACTTCGAGTGCGTCTACTGCCAAGCGAAAGCCGAGGAGGTGAGTGATGGATAGGGAATACAACCACAACGACTACATGGACTCGGCACTCGCACCCATCGAGGCCCAGAGAGACGATGCCTTGGAAGAACTGTTCAAGGTGAAGGCCCAGCGGGATGCCCTGCTGACAGTAGCGAAGCGGCTGGTAGAAACCGCAACGGTTTGCCGAGGCTGTGAATGGGACGTTCAAACGCATGAGTTGGTGCAGCTACTGACCAGCTTGGAAAGAGAAGCCATCGAAGCAATCGCTCAGGCGAAGGGAGGTGAATGATGTGGCAAGACAAACCCATGGTTCTCATCTACGAGACGATCAGAAGCTTGGACGAGCAGGTCGAGAAGGTACACACGAGTGTCGCTGACAGTATCGAGAGCGCAATCCAATACCTCGACGTCTCTGCAGACACAGATCGCATGATGCCTGATGTGCAGAGCGCCCTCGAGATGCTGCGGGATGCAGCGAAGGAGCTAAGAGGATGAGCGTCGAATATGTAATCCACAGCAGCAGCTACTTCACAGTGACGGGCATGGTCAAGTGGGCACTCCACTGCAACTCGTCCACGTTCAACCTGAAGACCGCTGACAAGGCAGCGAAGCTATACTCGCTGGCGTCTATCCTCCCCGATCTACCCGCAGGTGTACTGCTCGGCGTAATCGATGGCGCCGTCAACGTGAAGTACTACCCGAACCCTGATTGGCAAGAAGACCAGGTAGTTGTCGAATCCGATACCACATGGTGCGAAGACGATGACACCGTCCGCTATTGCCAAGCCGAGGTACCTGAGCTCTCAGCTCTGAAGCTTTCGCGACGAACCCTGAACCTGTTGACCAACGCTGGGGTGCACGAGACTGCACAGCTTTTACGCATGACGGCAGTTGACCTGCTCCAGATTCAGCGCGTGGGTAGGGGGTCTGTGACCGAGATTCAACGGGCACTTCAGGCTCGCGGCTTGAGTCTGCAGCCAGCCTCAAGTAGACATTGACACCCTGGCATAAAACCCATACACTTAATGAAGGAGAACTGCTATGACCCGACACCGACCCGCTCACGTCATTGATACGTCCAAGTACATGGTCATCCCCATTGACTCGGACAACATTGCCAAGAAGTTCATCACTGAGCACCACTACAGTGGTAGCTACCCCGCAGCTCGTCTACGCGTCGGCCTGTGGAAGATGGACGGACCTGAGTTGGTTGGTGTCGCTGTCTTCGGTGTGCCCGCACACCCGCTCACCTTCGCCCGCTATATAGAAGACGCCGACCAACACGAAGGTGTGGAGTTGAATAGACTCGTCATCCTCGACGAGGTGGCCTCCAATGCCGAGACATGGTTCCTGGCTCAGTGCTTCCGAGTGATCGAGCAGCGTCTGCCCAACACTCGCTTCGTCCTGTCCTTCAGCGACCCCATTCCCCGTGAGCGCCCCGATGGCACGGTGTTCATGCCTGGACACCTCGGCACCATCTATCAGGCCCACAACGGCACCTACGTCGGTAAGAGCAGCCCGAAGACCACCTACATCGGACCACAGGGTCAGACCTTCTACCGTCGCACACTCAACAAGCTGAGGAACGGAGAGCGTGGACGAGCCTACGTCGAGCGTCAACTGATCGACATCGGAGCCCCGCCTCGTCACGAGGATGAAGCTGCCGCCGACTGGGTCGATCGCGTCATCGCAGTGGGCCTGCTCAAGAAGCAGGCGCATTCTGGCAACCATGCCTACGTCTGGGCGCTCGGCAACAAGCGTCAGAAGAAGAACACCACCCGTCGCTTCAAGGCGAACCTACCATACCCAAAGGGAGAACTGTAATGCCGCTGAATAAACCAACCCGTGTCGAGCCTCCACTCGAACTCCGTCGAGCCCTGTACGAGTTGATACAGGATTACATGCACGACGATCGCGCAGTCGGTGAGGTACTGATGTGTGCAGCCACCGCATGTATCTGTGTCGGGATGTCGCCCGAACAGAGTAACCAGGCATTCAACGCAGTCATGGCTGATGTCTACCGCAGCCTCGAGCACATGGATATGAACCCGCTCGCGCAGGTAGTGAAGGAGGAAGTGTGAACATCTTCGTCCTTGATAAGAACCCAGCAGCAGCGGCTCAGATGCAGTGCGACCGACATGTCGTCAAGATGGTGCTGGAGTCTGCTCAGATGCTCTGCACGGTTGTCAACGTGCTTGGCGGCGAGGCTCGATACAAGACGGCCCACGTCAACCACCCGTGCTCGGTGTGGGCGCGTGCGACCCTCGGCAACTTCCTCTGGTTGTATGACCACGGGATGGCTCTGGCGAAGGAATACACAGAACGGTACGGCAAACGCCACAAGTCAGAGGAGGTGATTCAGGACTGCATAGAGCAACGCGTAGAGGGTCTACCTCTGTATGACCTGACTCGTACACCGCACCCGCTCTGCATGCCTGACGAGTACAAGACCGATGACGTGGTGCAGTCCTATCGAGCGTTCTACCTCGGTGACAAGGTGCGCTTCGCACAGTGGAACAAGACAAGAACAGCCCCCGACTGGTGGGTAGGAGGTGGAAGATGAGAAGACTACCGAACCCGCCTGAGTACGAGAGCTGTGATTGGCAGGATGCCCGTATCGACTATGAGCCCGAAGACCACAAGAAGGTGATGATTCGTCTGATGAACGAGGACGAGTCGTGGGTCGAGATTCACTCCATGAGTGACGGCAAGTACCGTGTGTTCTGGGATACTGAGATGGCGCAGCATGAGGACTACGATGATCTCGAGGCAGCGAGGCGCGACGTAGAGGAAGAACACTACGAGATCTGGTATGACTATCAGGACTGGTGTCAATGTACAGACCCTTGCTGCCCCTGTACTGGATCCAAGGTAGGTGTGCCATGACCCGCGCGATTCCTCCATGGCGCAGTCTTGGCACTCGTGAGTCTACTGCCTGTACTTGGACGGTGGGCGATCTCTTCTGTGGCTTCGGTGGCTTCAGTTGCGGCGCAGAGCAGACAGGGCTCAAGGTTCTGTTTGGGGCTGACAAGTGGCAGCCTGCTGTCGACGTCTTCCAGGCGAACCATCCTGAAGCTCGTGTGTATGCGGAAGACTTGCTGGAGTCTGACTTCAAGCACTACCCCCGAGTCAACCTGCTTCTGGCAAGCCCAAGCTGCAAGGGTCTCACAAGAGCTCGAGGCAGGGAAAGAGCGCACCATGAGCAGCTACGGAAGACTATCTGGGCACCGCTCCGCTACGCTGAGGTACACAAGCCGGATGCGATGATCATCGAGAACGTGACCGAGATCGAAGACTGGAAAGTGTATCCGCTTGTCTTGGCGATGCTTCGCCACATCGGCTACCACGTCGACATCCTTCATGTTGATGCGGCAGATCATGGCTTGCCCCAGAACCGCGTGCGTTGGATCTGCATCGCTCGACTGATGCCAGTCTGGCCTCCCAACTGGAAGATGAGGCCGCTCGGTTCTCTTGCCAAGCAGCCTCACGTCTCGGTGCGTGACTTCATCCAGTGGGACTACCCGAAGTGGAGCCTACTCGACAAGCCTGGGAGATCGGAGAAGATCAAACGCCAGGTGCGGACAGGACGTAAAGACTTGGGCACTGACTGCTTTCTCTTCCCCTACTACGGTAGCGGCAGTGGGTTGACGGGACGGAGCCTTGACCGACCCTGCGGCACCATCGTGGCTCAAGACATCTGGGCGATTGCCCGAGGCGAGGAGATGCGGATGATGCAGCCCACAGAGGCGCAAGCCATCATGGGATTCCCCGAGAGCTACAAACTATTGGGCACTCGACGCAACAAGATGAGAGGGCTCGGCAATGCCGTCTGTCCCCCCATTGCCAAGGCTCTGGTTGAGCTGTTGATCATCGATCGAGCAGCCCGAGGGATGCGCTCATGAGCCCCGAGACTGTCGCGTTCATCGTGTTCTTCGGGCCTATGCTCATCGGAACCACCTTCTCTACCATCTGTTACCTCATCAGCGGTAACGCGGAGATATAGCCACATTGACACGGAGGTTGAGATGTCCGATCATACAAGCTATAGCGTTACCCACATGGAGATTCCAATGCCCTCAATCACACTTCGCTTCGGCGGCGCCGACACACAGATCAAGTGGAACCGCGGCTACAATCCGCTCAAGCATCGCATCACTGTCGAGTCTCTTCAGATCGCAGAGGGCATGCGAGGTGGCGCAGGCGAGGCTCGAGTCAGCGGATCGCTCGAGCACCTGGCACAGCTCGTCAAGACTTTGGGAGCTCAGGTTGTCGAAGACGCACCTGCACCAGAGAGTGTTCCGGCTGAGGTGATGAGCCTGCTTGACCTGTCCGTGAAGAACCTCCGCAAGGCTCTGACTGACAACGACTACGGTGCCTATGTCGAGGCTCTCCTCGCTGCCGAGAAGGCAGGCAAGACGCGCAAGGGAGCCGTAGAACTCCTTGAAGATTTGATCAACGGATGATCTTGCTTCTCTTTTCGGGGGGTCTTGACTCGATGCTCTTAGCCGAACGTGCTCTGCGTGACGGCAAGGAACTGGCTGTAGTCTTCTTCCGCTACGCTCATCCCGCATCTCCACAAGAGTCTGAAGCTGTAAGTAAGTGGCTTCAGCGAAAGCACAAAGCAGGGCTCTCGATCAGAAGTATCGAGATGAGCCTACCTCTGTGGGGCACAGACACGATGAATCTCGGGGTGGGTACGCTCGGCCCTCGAGTTCTCGCAGCTCGCAACCAAGTGATGATTGCTTTCGGGGTCAACATCGCATCCTCGATCGGAGCCGAGTCTGTGTGGTACGGGGCGAACCTCGGTGACAACGCGGACTACCCTGACTGCCGTCCTGACTGGATCGAACTACAAGACACCCTGGCGTCTGACTGGGGTGTGAGGGTCGAGGCTCCGTTGATCAACATGACGAAGCAGGACATCCGAGACGAGGCTGCAAGCATCGAACTCGAGGGGTGGTGGTCGTGCTACGAGCCTCGTGACGGTGCGCCATGCGGGGAGTGCAACAGTTGCCTCGCTTGAGAATCACGGAGGTCTACTCATCGATTCAGGGCGAGAGCACCCACGCAGGTCGACCCTGCACGTTCATTCGCCTGACAGGCTGCAACCTGCGCTGTGCCTGGTGCGACTCGGAGTACACCTTCACTGGCGGTACGTGGTGGACGCTGAGGCGAATCATGTCGACGGTAAAGAAGCTGGGCATACCCTTGGTGCAGATCACAGGTGGTGAGCCCTTGCTCCAAGAGGACTGCTACAAGTTGATGAATGCCCTGGTGGACGAAGGCTACGAGGTACTCCTCGAGACGTCGGGGTCTGTCTGTACCGTCAATGTACCCACACCTGTCAAAACCATCATGGACCTGAAGGCTCCGAGCTCAGGTGAGTCGGACAAGAACCTTCTCCGAAATATGGATCTGCTGCAAGAGCATGACGAAGTGAAGATCGTGATCGCATCGAGGAAAGACTACAGATGGGCACGGGACATCATGAGTCAGTACGAAGCGACCTACCTTCTCTCGCCTGCGTGGGGAATCATCGAGCCTGCGGACTTGGCGGCATGGATGATGAAGGACAAGGTGGCCGCTCGTATGCAGGTTCAGCTCCATAAGATACTGTGGCCTGATGCGGAACGGGGTGTGTAGCGGACACGATGACTCGATGGGGTGGTGTCAGCAGAGCGACACGACGGTGAGCCATTCGTAGCTCGACGTTACGGTAGCACTGAGCGAGGAACCAAAGCTCCAGAGTTCCGGGGATACTGGGCAGCAGTATGAATGTGAGTGGGTTGGGTGGTCCCCCGAACACGGCAACTCCGATAAGCTCCAATCGATCCAGACTCCAGAGCCCCACGTACAAGCAGGCCGCGGGGTATCTCCCACCGTGGTGGGTCTGTAGGAACTCGGTCGCGACTTGATCGTGGTCGAGCACAGCAGTCAGGTATCTTGAGTCGTTGACCGCACAGGTTGGTGACTCGACGAGGGAACCTCGAGGCGTGGACATGACGGCAGCCTGGTATGTCCAGAGTTGGTTTGTGTTTCCTCCGAAGGCCATGGCAATGGAGATCTGCCGTGACTCGCTGAACTTGTACCCGGCAGCAACTGCGATGGCTTGAGCGATGGTCAAGACTCTGGGTCCGTTGTTGCGTCCATTTGTCCAGCCCGAAGTCGAGCGTATGAGGCAGCTGTCCATCTGAACCGCAGACGTAGCCCGAATGGTACTGAGCACCTCGAGAACCACATCGCTCTTCGGTCCTGCCCCAAGTAGATGTACCCGCTCAGGCTTGACCGTAGCGCAGTAGGTCAAGATCTCTTCTGCGCTGGTGGCTGCTTTCTTGCAGGGTAGGGCAGGCATCCAATCAATACCCTCCATCATCTCAGCTACGATGTAGTGCATCTCAGCTTGTGACATGTCTCCTCGCTGGAGAGGAACCAAGATGGTAGCCTTGAGCTCAGAGATCTGCCTTAGTTCCTCGAGATGTCGCTTGAGTCTGACGAGTGTCAGGTATTGGTTACCCACCATGTCGGGTGCGACCACATGGAGCTGCGGTCCCAAGTCATATGCCAAGTCCCGGTAAGCCGCCAACCTCTCACGCCAGTCAGCTTCTGTGATCGGACGCACGACCTTGATCACCTTGTTCTTGATCTGGACTTCGCTGAAGGCCCCTGAGTCTATGAATATCTTCAGGTCTGACCCCGCCAGTGACAACAGAGCCGAAACAGAACCTGCGTTCAGCTCGCTAACGACTACCCCGACTGGATGGTTGATATCAGCGAAGCCTAAGACATCAGGCTCACGGGTTGCTCCGCTTGCGAAGTAGAGGTAGTTCATTCAGTTTGGAGTCCGTATCCATCCTTATACCAGCCGTCTCCCTTGAGAGAGAAGCTGGTGCTTGAGACCAATCGAGTCATCTGCTTGGCGCAGGGCTGACAGACTGGAGCTTCAGCCTTGTCCATGTGTTGAAGTAACTCTTGCCTCTTCTTGCAGAGGGGACACTGATACTCATAGATCGGCATCAGTCATCCAGTGCCAGGTCTGTAGCGGTTCGACTGATGCAGTAGCAGCGGATCGAGACACCATCGACACGCACGACACGAGTTCGATTGCGCCCACGTCCTCGGTTTAGCCAGCCTCTCTCGTCCCATCGAGTGATCACTTCTTCTGGATGGTGGCCCAGTTCCTTGAGCACTTCTCGGATGGTGAGCGCGGTGACTGCGATCTGATCCCATTCCTTCTTGCCGCTCCAGCTACCTCCCCAGCCGCTGTGGGGCACCCTGGCTGTGCCCATTGGGGTTGTATCGTGTCGGCCCCAGAAGCGATTCTGATTGGCAGCACACCAGCTAACGAGGTCTTGGAGCGCGGCCAGAGGTCGGTCAGCATCTTCGCCTGCAGCGAAGGCACTCTCGATCAAGTGAGCGAACGGATCTTCAGTGGGTTGAGGAACACCCAACTGGTGGACGATACTGGCTGCAACATCCAATGTTGCAAGGTGCGCGGCATGTCGACGGGCGACCGCAGTCTTGGCGATACCTGCGTAGCTGTCCCTTGAGTTGCGGAAGACCTCTCGGATGTGATCATGCTTCTTGTGGTTCGACACGAGGTATTCAACGATACGCCTGCCGAGATGGCCATAGGTGTCTGCCAGCTGGACCTGAAGATCCTCGCTCATCTTGCCCCCGGCAACGGGGTTGTCTCCCAGAGGCTTGCCCTTGAGGCTCAGTACCCGAGCTCGAGTACCTGCGTCTTGGCTGAACGAGGTCGCCGCACCCTCACCAGAACTGATGAGAATGGTGCGCCAAGACTCGATACGCCTGGTGCCATCCGGGTTGCCGCGGCCTCGACCCTGTCCCTGACAGAAGTCATAGATGACGTCACGGATCATCTTCGGGTGCCGTACTCGCTTCGTTTCGTCGAGGATGAGGGGTAGGCTGTGAATGTATCCGGTGACGCGCTC
>TARA_R110000824_G_scaffold185997_13_pt1 | contig 18436 bp, 33 predicted proteins | sample TARA_R110000824 | Tara Oceans TARA_R110000824 (sample SAMEA4397747) | marine metagenome | biome: Polar Biome; feature: [MES] marine water layer (ENVO:01000295) within the mesopelagic zone...; material: water (ENVO:00002006), including particulate matter (ENVO:01000060) such...
TGCTTATATTGGCTTACCACCCAGAAATCTTTCAATTCCACATTAGGATCATTATATATGTTCTCGGGAAGTGGAGAGTTTGCATATACCATTTTGACATATCCTTTACACACGTCTTCAAAAAATCTACGGATATCGTGTTTCTCTAATACAGAATGTGGAATATACGGCTCTTCTTTAATTTGTCCCGCTAAATTCGGGCCCCACGATTGTCTATTCTCGTCTTCTAAAATACTGTCTGTTATTCCCAAGAGACTAACATATATTACCGAGGGCAACGCGACGCGAAGCATCGTCGGGCCAAATGGTTTATAAAGCTTATAATTAGCTTCGCCCGTATTTGGTGTCTCAACCATTTTAGATTATCTCATCAACTAAACCGTATTCTAAACAGGTTTCCGCATCAAACCATAAATCCTTTTTTAGCATTTCATTAAGCTTTCTCCTAGGAATCTTTGTGTGTTCGATGTAAATGTCTTTAATTAAGCTCATTAACCGGTCGTTATTGTCCATCTGATCCTTCATTTCTTCGTATTTCCCCCACATCCCGGCGGAAAGTTGATGGATCAACATAAACGCGTTTTTATTAACTTGCCGATGATGGGCCGTAACACTTATGATGGTGGCGGCGGAGGCGGCACATCCTTCTATAATGCTCACGACCGGGACCTGGGATGATTTAATATAGTCTACGGCCGCGAGGCCAGCGAAGACACTTCCTCCATAACTATTAATACGTAGTTGGATCTTGGCTGGTTCCGGGAGGTTCAGAAGATTAGCTTGGTTGGTCAAGTTTTTTCCAAGTTCTAATAAATTTTTATTCAGCGTTAAAATTTTGGGACGTGTGACTTCGGAATAGAAATAAATATCGTTATTCTTAGTCTCTACGATGTTATGATCATCTTTAGTACCGGATGTCGGGAAACCAAGCCACGATAAAGCCCCGGCTAATTCTGAGACCTTTTCAGTGTCTTCTTGTTTTTGTGTTGTATCTTGTCCGCCTAACCAAAAGATATCTTTCATGCTATAGCTCCGAAATAAGCATATATCAGTATATAACCGCTGCCTATTCCTAAATAGCTAACCCAGTAAAAGAAGTTAAGTCTTTTTCTGTCCTCATGACATTTCCAGGCTGTATATTTAATAAATGCCATCATAAAGCATGCTATTATTGTGATGATATCTAGTTTGTTAGTCAAACTGATTAACAGGAGAATTACTACTATAATAGAGAATATTGCATCTTCAGTCTTGCTCATTAAGTGTTTCCTTTTAATATTATGTATGATCCTAAATTATGATCGCTTTCATTATAAAACAAATATCCAATTTTTTTAAGCTCAAAGAACAGAATCTGCTGCATTTTTGAAGAGTTACCGGTGATGATCTTAAAAGGAGGGTCATAAAGCGCCAAGAATTCGTCTATAATGGCCGGAACCTCAGAATGTTGGTATCCATGTAGGTTGAGAATCTTCATCGCTTAGAGAGGCTTTTAGAGGCCTTAAATGTATATAGTGGTTGAATGACATAAAAAAAAGGCGCTCCGAATTCGGAGCGCCTTAACTTTGGAGAATTGTCGTGTCATGATTCTCGTTATTTAATTGTAATTTTTCGGATTTCTTTGCCCTCCTCTGCTGGTATGAATTTTGGTATGGTTAGAATCAAAATTCCATTTTCGCATTCTCCAACAATATTCTCTTGATCTAAGTTTTTTCCTAGATTGAAAGAACGTTGGAAAGCCGATCTTTTTATCTCTCTCTTTACAAATTGAGAATTTTCTACAGCAGTGTCTTGATTGCTCTCGGCTTTAATGGTGAGAACATTCTCTTTTACTTCAACCAAAACATTTTCTTTGTTAAGGCCTGGAACGGCTGCTTCAATCACGATGTCATCTTTATTGTCGATAACATTCACTTTTGGGTAAGAACCTTTGGAGAAGAAATCTTCTCCAAAATCTTTAGCTAAGCCGGGAAAAGAGCTTCTGAAAAAATCGTCAAACAGACGATCAAAGGGGGTTAAGAATTCATCTTTCGTGAAATGCTTCACGGGAAAATGGTTCTGTGCATATACTTTTAATTTAGTCATTATATTGTCTCCTTATCTTTTAAAAGTCTAAGTTTATGGCCAGTCGTAATGATCTGGTCATGTGTATAATATAATTACTCATTTATAAAAGTCAAGTGCCACGCCTATTTTATCTTCAAGGCACTATTTAGGACGAAAGAAAGGTTATAAATTATGGCAGTTACAGTTACTAATCAAAGCAATCCGTTAGCCGCTAAGTTGGTTCAGGACACAGCAGCCACCGCCACTGCAGTAGAGAATGCAACAGGCGCTGGCGGGGTATTATACATGGTCGAGATCGATAATTCAAGCTATGGCACTGCTGTTTATTTTAAGATCGTTAACGCTGCTACTGCCACAGTCGGTACGACGGCCGCGACAATGGTACTTCTTTGTCCTGCCAGCGTCAAACGAAGCTATGTATTTCCAGAGGGAGTTACTTTTAGTACCGGGTTTAGTCACTGGTGTACGACTGGCGTGGCTGAATCCAATACGGGCGCGCCCGCAACGCCACCTACGGTACTTTACGTCACCAGCTAATATTAGTTAGTGATTTAAATTAAGCGGGACTCTGAGCAACGCTCAGTACTTCTAACATCCACGATGGTTTATCTAGATATTCTACTCTACCATTCCACAAAACGGGTGTGGAAATCTTCCAAGTAACACCCGGAGCATGCTCGTGCTTTTTTGTTTCTCCGACAACCAATCCAATGCCCATCATGATAGGTTCATCACCGACCGGGTCGATAATGTAAACTAAATCACCTGTTTTTGGGTTATTTATCATAATCGTTTGTATCCTTTGTCATCGTGTGTATCAATACAACATGATAAAGCACGACGAGACTAAATAATAAAAAATCACTCATAATAGCACCCTCTATTGGATTTGAACCAATGACCTACAGATTAGAAGTCTGTTGCTCTATCCAACTGAGCTAAGAGGGTATTATCAGTATACCATGTCATAACGACACTTGTCAAGTATTTTCTCTTTTTTTGACGACAATACTCACCACATACCATCCATCGTGAGCTTTGGTAATACGAGGCAACGTGACGAATTGCTTATTTTCTCGGGTCATTGCCATTATTTCTTGCATTTCTATAAAAGCTTGCTGATAAGAAGGAAATTTAGCAATCTCCATGGTTTCCCCGATGATCATTCTTCGCACTCGCATGTTCCACAACTCGCATTATTACAAACTTCGGGCGCTAATGCATTATCCACAATATATTGATCCACTGAATACGGATGGTCTACTGGATTTCTATTGTTTCGGCAGGAGAGTCTCCAAAACTCCCAGTAAGTTTCTCTATGATACCTATCTTTTATCAACCACCCAAAATGCATCTGATATTTAGGATCTACAAAAGTCGCATGCACTTTTGCGGCATTTTCTATTTCTTTTTGTGGCAAATGTGGTTTTGAATCTTCATATGAGTCTGGTGATGCAACTGCATCATCACCCCACCACTCAATCCTTTCTTCTTTTTGACTTTTTTTTGGGTTTTTCATCTTCTATAATCCTTGTTTTCACGACGAAGCGGCCGTCTCCTCTTCGTTTGACTTTTACTTGTAACTTAGTGTCTTGTAACAATTCGTTTCTTTTATCGTCCGCCTCTTTATAAGTTAAATAGTAATTATGATTCGTCCATACCTTACCGGGCTTTAATTCCTCATTTGGAACGGTTGTCTCGGTTGTCATGATGAACACCTCCTTGATAATGTTCTATAGCCCGGAGAGTGCTGATACAGTCCTCCGCCTCAGTTAATTTTTTGGTTAACCCCATGATATCATCGACGAGAGTTGCATGCTCGCCAACTCCCACTGAATCATTAAGGTATACCTCCAGCAGCGCACGTGCTTCTTCCTTTTGTCCTTTAAATTTAGCTAAGGCTGCTTCAAAAAGCCTTCTATGTTTCATAATAAACTCCATTTAATTTAGTGCTAATAGTCCAGCCACCTATTAACCATCCACCCTTAGGGATCCCAATTCATATTAATATATTAGTTATCATTTTCATGAAAATATGATTTTACCTGATATTTCCTTATTAAAAAATTGAACTGTGACAAATTAATACCTAAAAATCTTGCTGCTTCACTTTTGGTTTTCGCACTGCTATATGCATATTTTAGTACTGCATCATTAACAATTGTTTTCAGCGAACTCCAAACTGGCATGCCATATAATTTACCATCTACAACCTTACATGCAGATTCCAATTTCAAACCAATAACTTCTTCTAAAGTAAGTTGATTAAGAAATATTTCAAAATCTTCAGTAATTTTATTCTCTTTTTTTAACTTATTCGCTAGAGAATAGTATTTCTTTTTGCTACTCATAGTACTATGACAATATGGTAGCATATATTTACGGATTTGTTAAGACTTAGAATAATTCTTCTTCAGCATCGATGCCGGCATCGTCAGCATCAAGTTCACTAGCTTTTTCCTCTTCATACTCCGGAGTGGTAATCTCAGGATCCAAATTTGGCTTCAAGTCCTCTTCGAACTTATCAAAATAAAGTTTAACGTTAGTGATTAAATAATCATAAAATTCAGTACGATCCGTGTTATTAGATAAAAGGTCATATGCATTCAAGATATTGTTCTCAATCTTTTTGAAGGTCTGATAAGCCATATTACGCCCGGTTTCATCGACACCGGTGATACCAAATTTTTCTAAATCAGTGTCTGGTGATCCTTCTTCATCGCTCTTTTTTTCTGCATCACTGCGGATATCGATAAAAGATTCATCATCTTCATCCCCAATCTCTACGTCTAATTCAGTAAGATCTTCGGTCTCATTATCGTCAATTGCCTTTTCAGGCGCAATTAAATTCTGAATTCCATTAACGATGTGCCCCCGGTAAGAGTCTCTTTGCTCTTCATCAGTGGTTAACTGCTTGAAATCGTCTTCTAAAATAGGCACAATTTTTTTAAGAAGATCTTCTAAGACGTTAATGCCAGTAGAACGTTGAGGTACTTCGTCAGCAACTTCGGCCTCCACAATCAATTTACGAATCAAGGATCTTAACTCTTTTTCCTCCGTCAATGATTTTTGCTCTTTGGTTTGGCGTCGCTCTTTTACGATTTTAATGGCGCGACGAATTTCCTCGCGCAATTTCATTTCTTCGGCTAATTGATTTCTATCGATCATGGTTGTGCTCCACTTTATTTAGTAAGTAGTTTAAAACTTCATCAATAAACTCACTATCTTCCTCGAGAAAACCACCCTTATTTCCGGAAGCAGCATCTCTAGATCCAGCGTATCCAGCGTACTTTACTTTTTTCTTCTTTTTATCGTCTCTTTTTGCGGGCTCGGGTTGTGCCCGGGCAGCCCCACCGACATTCCCTGTGCTCATTGCGCTCATCTCTTCTATATCTTCTGCTTCGTCCCCGTGCAATAACGCTATATCGTAAAATTGACCATATCGTTTCTTGAGGTCTTTTTTCTTCTCTTCTTCAAACGCTCCGAACCCGACAGGCGCAGGACCTACTTTCTTGGGTCGTTTTTTTGTAAATGGGGGACCCGGTTTCTGCGGACCAGATGCAAGCATCTTATGCCAGTTTTTTAAATAAGCCTTTTTGGTGGGGCTAGTTTGATAACCATCCTCATCCAAAAAATATTCCACTATACGGAATATTTCCTCGCTCACTTTTTTTTTACCACCTAACATGGTGAAGATCTCGTCGGCCCGACCAATACTTTCGGCAGGTATATACTCGATAAATTCATTAAAGTTATTGTTCTTCACAAAATCCCTTAAAAATCTAGCACTTAATTGTTCTCCTGTAGAAGATAGAGTCGTGGGCACTTCTACTGCTCGCACATCAACCCCTTCTGGCGTATAATTTTGAAGCGTTTCTCCAAATCTTCCGGCATCCTTTGCACTAGTAAGCATATATATTACCTGGCCAGGAACGGTAAGATTCTCTAAGATATTGTAAGCCTCTCCCATGGGAGTAGTACCTGTCGGAGCTTCTACAAAATCATAGTTGGATATTCCCGCATCTTCAAGGAACATACTCCAGATTGCTGCGGATAAGTCATAATCTATAATTTGATCTCCAATTTTGCGGGGGCTTTTACCTCCGGAGCCCATCAAAATCAATATTCTGTCAACTCCTGCGACTTTCTTTACCATATCTAAATGCCCGCGATGCGGGGGCTTAAACCCTCCCGGCACCAGAGCAACGGTATTATAATCACTAATATCCACATCATAATCGTTCAAAGTACCTTCTTCAGTAAGTTCGGGGGAATCTCCTCCGCGACCGTAACGGAAAATGCCTAAGATTTGATTAACGGGCGCAAAATTACCGGTAAATTTATAGGTTCCTCCATCGTAATCAAATACGAAACCTTCAACAGCAGTGGAAATATTCTCAATTTTCTTCAGTTTTTCCATTTGTTGTTGAAGAACACGAATTGCGCCTTCATCGTCGGTACTTTCTATGGCTTGAATTGCATTTGCCACTTCTTGCCGTAACCTCATCACCTCCTTGGGGTTGTCAAGAATAAAAGCACTGTGTAATCCTTTGAGCATCTCCACCGAAAAGTCATGAATAATGTTTTCGATAGGATTAATAGCGTTCTTCATTAGGCTCTTTTCGGATTTTAGAATTTCTCTCACTTTTTCTTTATCTTCGCGATCCAGCCCTTTAACAATATCGTTGAATCCAACGCCCTTGACCTTGAAGAGCCTCTTAATCAGAAGCTTCATCTTGTTTCCGGGCAAACTCACGTGAGTCTCTATAAAAGGAGTGATGCGTGCGATTATATAATCTGCGACTGTTTCATCATCGCTAACACCCGCTTGTTTAATAGCATTTTCTAATCTTTCAATGGAAGTGTTGAGGGCTAGATCGTCGTTAAGTGCACGAAGGCGTTGAACTGCATTCTTTTGAATGTTATATTCGTCATCAGTTATAGCATCTTGCATTGTGTCTAACGCTTTGTCGAGAGCCTTCGCATTTTTTGAGATATTAATATCTTTTACTTCGCCCGTTTCTCTATCAAATTCTGCATGCCCAACTTGATGAATATTAAGGGTCTTCGTATCATAATTAATAACATTTGCGGTCCGCGGATCTTGAATTTCAGCGTTATAAAATATATTTGCGTCTGGGCCAAAGATGGCCATTTGAGTTTCAGGATCTAAAGATTGAACTGCCCTTTCAAATGTCCGGAAAGATTCTACGAAAGCTTTTTCTAAATCCCCCCGGCCGGCGAATTTCTCAGCGAGTTCCTCGGCTGTCATTCCACCGGTTTTAATATTTCCCTTGTTTCTCGCGGCTTTAGCACGTCCTGTTTGGACGGAATAGGAAATAAAGAGGTTTTGCCCGTCAGTTTTCTCCGTGCCCTCTAGCTCGCCGTTAGAGGCTTTTATGAGGATATCCTTCAACTCTCTAAATGTGAGTTCTGGATTCTCGTAGAGATGAGACATATGTCCCGCTACGCCGCCCATATTACTTCCCCTTTTTTTCTTCTAATACAGTAATCTGCTCTTCTAGAATTTTTAAGCGCTCTTCCAGTCTACGAGCACGTCTTCTAATCTCTTTGACATGCTGTTTAGCAATTTGGATCTTGTTTCTTTCCTTTATAGTTTTTGGAGAGAGAGAATTTAAAAGTTCTTCTAAAGATTGAACATAAGTCTTTATTGTTGGAGGGTCAAACGACTCTCCTAAAACAAATTCTCTAGTTAATCTATGAAGATCAATTGTCATCTTTTAGTAGTCTTGCGCTTAGTGGTTGTGGCCTTGGGCCTTGTGGTAGTCTTTGTCGCGACCGTTTTAGACGTCGTTGCCCCTTTTGTGTTAGTGGGGGCCGTACCAGTTGTCTTGCTGGTATCCGACGTCGTAGCTATAGCAGCCTTAAGTTTGGTTTCCAACTCGTTGGTCACCTCTTTCTCTGTCGACAATGCCGTCTCTAGAGTTTTAACTGCCACTTGTGCTTCTTTAATGGCTACATGAGCCGTTTCAATCTCTTCTTTCAAATTTGCTTCTGTAGCTTCTGCGGCTTTCAGGGCCGCGGCACGTTGCCACAAAATCTTTCGTTTCTTTCTACCCATGACTATACTCCTTATTTTTTAGTCCATTTTTTGGTGAGTCTTTCGTACAATGTCTCCTGATACCATCTGTCAAGACTCTCTGCTGGCGAGCCGTAAACTCCTGTCTGCTCATCCCCATCACCAACCGGAAGACACTTTTCGGAACTGTCATTCCAAGTTTCTCCGGGCCCGCATGCACTACTCCATGGATCTTCATCGGCAGGGCCTTCAGCAATAGTGCCACGTGGCTTTTTCCCGGAAGGATCGGTCGCCGGTCTTCCTGGTCTTGGATTACGTTTATTTCCCGGACTTTCATCAAGGTCCTCTTCCTCTTCCAAGTTCATTACATCGTCAACATCAAGTTCGTCCTCTTTGTCGTCGTGGGTCTCACCTTTATGCCAGCTACCCTTCTTTTCTTCAAGATCTTGGTTCTCGTCTTCTCCCTCTAGCCTCACACGATCAAGACCAGTGGGATGGCCTTCTAGACGATCCGCAGGACGTCGTTTTTCAGCAATTTCCCTTTTAACCTTTTCAATTAGCGCGTTATTGTCTCCCTCAAGTATTTGATTTAAAGCGCCGCGAATAACACTTCTGAGAGTTTCTTCATTCATTGTCATTTTCTTTTTCTCCTGTAAGTTGACTGAATTTTCCCAGTCCCGAAACACCAAATTACCGCGAAGGTAGGCATCTTCCTCCATTTTACGGAGGTGAGGATCTGTTTGTGCATAGCCCTCTGCAGTAGGGCCTGAATTTTCAAAATGCCCTGCACAATTTTGAGCATGATGAGTTAGTTCATGAGAAAAAGATCTCATGATGTCTTTGGGATGTCTGCCGTCGATATAAAGTGTGATAGAATTATTGTCGGGTTCATAATAGGCGGTTTTGCCAAGAGGGTTTTCATAGTTGTCAGAGTCAGATTCTAAAAATACACTTATTGGCTTATCAAAACGAAGCTCTTTTTGAGCATAAGGATAAAATTGTTCAATTAAGTCTTCTACGACAGACATGTTCTTATTAGAATTATTTTTAATTGTATAAGTCATAGCCTACCATTAAATAGTCGTAAGATCACGATAATCCACATTTATTCGCCACCCTATTATATTAGGGTTCAGTGATGGCACATGCGGTGTCTTCTAAGATCTCCATCAGATATCCGAATATCTCTGTGGTGTTGTTACTCAGTTCGTACCATTGCCCCGTTTCACCCGCTAATGTTGGAGCTTCCCATCCTGCGTCGTAAGTGACGTATTGTTGGGTGGTGACATCCCACTCACTCTCAACTCCGATTTTAGTAAAGCCGGGAGAAAAAACAAAAACTTTCAAGTCTTCAGTTCCGTTAATAGCATCGACAACATGAGATTGGGTTATACGAGGGCTCATCTTGCTTTGAGCCTTTTCATCTGTGAAAACTACTACCACCTTTACTGACTCCTCCCTCCACGAAATATTGAAAGCGGGGATAGCTGGAGAGGACGTGTTGGACGTCTTCCAAACGATGTCGCCCGGAGCAAAAGCCAAGGATCCGGGAGAGGCAATATTGTTTATCGCCAAATATATGGCGTCTACAAGCGGCTCATTGCCCCCGTTGAGATTCATTGAAGAGAGGCTTTGCACAGAGGCCAAAAATCCACTAAAAGGCCCAAGATCGGTTTTTAACTCTAGAACTTCGGCATAAATAGTACTATTAAGATCCCGATAGGGTCCGATAATTATCCCCCAATTAATATTTGGTTCATCCTGGTAAGAGAATGAAAAAGCTATCAATGCCGATACAACCGCATTGATTTCATCTCCCATTGAGCCTGAAGTGTCAATAATAAATACAATATCGGTTTCTTGTAACTCTTCTTCTATGATTCCGTCGCAGTCGTCGTCTTTTCCGTTACAAATTTCTTCTATGGGTACCACTTGGCCCTCACAATAATCTTCCATGAAAACGGTTGTGTCAGGCCAGAAGCCGCCCCACTGGCCGGCAATACAGGTCAGCGTTCCAGGTTTACACTCGCCCACATTCATGGTTTCTTCAGGGGCGGTATAACATGCTTTATAGAGATCTTCATCAATTAGCTGATTACAGTTATCATCCCAATTATTACACATCTCTGGGAAGACTTGTCCTAAAATCGGATCGCAGGGGAGAAAACCAAATAAGATACAGGCGGCTTGACACTCTGTCATATAGAATTCGGCACAATTCGTGCCCGGTTTGCATTCGCAGCTTTTGTATCCCTGTCCACATATTAAAGGCGATTCAAAGCATGGTACTAAAATTCCCACATCTAAAAGAGAACACTGACATATTATTCCATCATCTACCAATCCATTACAGTCGTTATCTTCGCCATCGCATATTTCAGGAAGTGGTTGCTTGGCAGTGCATAGGGTCCAAACCCCAAAAACACACGTTTCATATCCCATTTCACAAATCGTTTCGCACTCACGGATCAAATCTTCATCTGTCGCTCCGTCACAATCGTCATCTATCCCATTACATACATCCTCCGGTACGTCGCCGCACTGGTCACATACGTTTCGCTGTCCTTCATCAATATCTCCGTCACAGTCGTTGTCGATATAATCGCAGACTTCTTCTTCGGGCATTTCCGCTTCACAAATTAAAACCCCCCCTACACAATACGCGACACCTGGGCCACACTCCGTTTCACACTCATATGTACCTTCATCTATTTCTCCGTCGCAGTCGTTGTCTTTACCGTCGCAAATTTCTTCGGTGCATGGTGAACAATCGCCAATTTGTACTTTTCCCTTGTCACAAAAAACGTCTTGTATTCCAGGCCCACCATCTTCCGTTTGACATGGTTGATTCTCTACGATGAGAGGGTCTAGCGGGTCGCACTCGTGTTGCATACGACAATTTTGTATAAGTATAACAGCATAATCATCGCACACATCAATCCACGCCTCGGCAATCCAATATTCATTGTATGGCGGACAGCGAAGAAAGACTTGTTTCAGACAATCTTCTTTATATTGATCGTCATAGTCGTCCAGGGGGTTGGGAATGGGAATATCTTGGATGATTAAAACATCCGGGATGGCGCCAGGCTTAGTATCGTTAGCATCTATGGGCAACGGCTGTTTGGTGGGACTCGGCATGAATTCTGCGCTGCAAGCCACCACCAAGACGATGAGCACTAAGTATTTGAATATTCTCCACATTGTCTATTAGTAACTATAATATATTGAAACAAAAATACAAATTTAATACGGAATATGCAAAAACGCTTATACACAAGCCCCAAGAGGCCATCCGTTTTTGTCGATATATCCAAAAGATATAGCTGGCAAAGCTCACGCCGGTCACTTTAACTAAAATAAAGTAAAAAGTGCCCAAATCTAAAACATATCTCATGATGGGATTCGCTTCCGTCCCTAAACCATGAGAAGTGATCACTAAGGTGCAAATAAGATCAGACAAGTTCAATAAAATTAACAAAAAAACCAAAAATTTAGTTAATCTTTTTGACATGAGTATGTGTTTATTGTTGTCGCATCCTTATATCTTAACTACCTTCTTGTGGGGTAAAAATCCTTATTTTAGAGTTATAATATAAACATTTTCGTTAGATGGGGTAAAAAATATGGTTCTTTTGGGAGCATTTAAGTGTAAAATAAATCTTCCATCGTTATACTCTTGAAAAGTATGCGGTTTCTGTGGTGACGACGTATTTCCGGCAACAACCCAAAGAATTTCCCTTAAGTCACGTCCATTGATATGAATATAATATTCCGGATTCTTAAAGTCGCGACTCCTGGCCTCAATACGGCTTCCTCGGCCTAGAAGTGAATGTAATAACTGTAGATCATACTCCATTTTTTGTTGTAATCGCCGTCTTTCGTAGTCGCCGGGTCTAGGACGTCGTAAATTAGTAAGTAATTCGTCTAATTCCCCGTCGTGCCTGCGTAAAGAATAGTCGTTTTCCGCTTCAGGTGGCTCATCAGGATGCAACCTTTCGGGGTTTACGAATGGACTGTTCCACACGAAACCCGTATGAGTACGAGTATACATGTCAACAAATCTTTTAGACATATTTTCAATAATTTTGGCCTCTTTCCGGTTATTTTGGAGAAATTGCTTTAAAGCTTTACTATAATCGGACCCACTGGTGCGATTGCGATAGTTCTTTTCTAGATAAGTCACCATATGAGGAGCAAATAACATAAAAGCACTGCACGAACTCTTAATAAACTGACCGGTGTCACCCTCACATCCATAATTTTGCCGAATTTTTCGGAATAAAGGAGATTTTTTGGCCAATTTAGGAGAAAATTTGGTAATTTTGTACATTAGAGCCGCCGAAATAAAAGGGTCAATTTTATATTTTTTGGCTTGTCTAAGTGTGGTAATGCATGCGTCGTATGAGGTGTTGAAATCCGCTACTAGTGGCAGGTGCAGAGAACGGCCATACGGATCCAATCCTGTTGAAGTGGGTGCTAAAAGTGCAGCACAGAAGGATAAAACTTTAATCATAACCTTATTTTAACATTAATGCCAATAAAACTAAAGAAGATTATTTAAAAATTCGTTGGCGAGCGGTCTGTCGTAATCTTTCTCCCAAAAAATTACGTTTAAGCCTCAAAAGCCTCTTGAATTTGACTCGTTGACGTACATCCATGTATAAAGCCTGAGGTTTCCTTACTTCACCATCAATGAGTTGCTCAGAAAAGTCGTAAAACTTAGATTTTGTGGGGCTTCCGGCTGCCTCTGCACTGGATATATATAAAAGAAAGATTAACACTATCAATGATAGGCACGATAGTATCACTCGCCATCGTGTATAATTATCCATTGAATTCGGTACCTCTCTTGGTTTCTTCAATGATCTGGGTGAGTTGCTTAATCGTCTCTGTGGCCGATACATGTTTAATACCAATTCCGCCGGCGTCCGCCCAGGGTCCCAGGTATTTATCCATGTCATCAATTAGAATGTTAGACTCTCCTGTTTGTTTGTTGGTCGCATATTTGTACTTATCCCCCGTTAAGATAATCTTAGATTGTGGAGGGGGTGGATTAATATTATCAGCCAAAGAACTCAACCAAATCCGTTTTCCTTTGTCTGAATCTTTATCCCATCCGTGCGAAAGGATAAAAGGTTCCAAAGGTGAAATATAATTCCACAATTTTTGTGCATCAGGCATCGGCGGAAGATTTGCCCAAAAATCTACATCGTTCCCCAACATTTGATGAATAAATTTTAACACCTTGCGCCCTTTTTTATCCTTAAACTCCTTCCATTCTTTGTCGGAACTCAAGATCGTCATCAGCGCGCTTTTTTGGTCAGCGTTATCTTTGGGAATTCTTAAATTCGCCGCGTCTATAATACCGCCAATGAGGTCGACCAAAACGCCATCCATGTCGCAATAAACGTCAAATGGTAAAGATTGCGAAGAAAAGTGAAATTCTACAGTATCTTCGTCATTATTTTCTTCTTCTACTAAAAAAGATTTCCATTTTTTATGGAAGTCATTCTTCATCAGTATTTTCCTCATACATGGTATAAGCACTAATATTGTCTGATGGGAAGGATCCTAGACCTTTCATTTTGGTAATTACGTAATCTAATTGTTCCAATAGCTCAGGCAGAGCCAGGGCTACAATGATGCGCGCGTTTTCCAAATCATCAATCGCTTCCGAGATTTTAACGTTACTTGGGTCTTTTCCCTGGTCAGAGGGAGGAGTAGGACTAAAACCATAAGTTCTATCTTCCTCTTTTTGAATCTCTTCGCGAATTATCCGCCCCAATCTTTCTTTTGTAAGTTTCATAATTGTTGTCCTTCTTCTTTTATATTAAGTAAACCTTCTTGTCCCGCAGTGCCGATCAATGCTTTATCGAGGGCACGATATATATCGTTTAGAGCTTGAATTTTGTCGCCCTCGGTGGAATCCATTTGCGGCCACTTATCTCTTATCATATTTAAAACCGCGAGTGCTTCAGGCGCTGGTTGTTTTTTATCTTTAGAACCAAACGGAGACGCGAATCTGTTGAGACTCGGAATTCCGATCTCGGCAATTTGTTCTTGAATCAAGAGTTTTAATTGTGCCTTCGTTAGTATCATTATGTTTGTCTCCACCTATTATGGGTTTTATCTGGATGTGCCTCGTCACAGCTTTCGCCATGATGATCTTCGCCACCCTCTGTGACATATTCAGACCCGCCCGGAGAAGGTCTGTCCGGACTAGTCAAGAAATCATTCAAAAGAGTAAACAAATCCAATTTGTAATCAATAGCTTGCCCTTCGGTAGGGCGCCACTGTGTTAACAATCCATTCAGGTGTTCCCACAACGCAGTTGCACGCTGGTTCAAGTCCCCAGGCATTTCTACAGAATCCCAAAGTAAGTTCCCCTCGTCATCGTAAGGAATTTTTGGACGCTCTTCGTCCTGTTCAGGATCAGGATCCTGGCCCTCGAAGGCGTACGCCATTTCCTCTTTAATAATCTGTTTAAGTTGTGATTTGGTGAGTTTCATGCTTTTCTGCTCCAGTGATTCATAGCCTCTTCGGTCCACCCTAACATTTCCAAGGTTTGATCAATTTTTTCAGCTTGATTGGGGTGTGCATATCTGGCGCGGTTTAGTTGATAGATCTTTGTACCTTTCAAATCCGGGCGTTTTTGTAAGCTTGGTACCATTTCTTCAGCAGAAAACTTCTCTACATCAGGTATAGCATCAAGCATTGTCTCATTTATAACCTTTCCAAACTCTTCTTTAATAATCTGTTTAAGTTGTGATTTGGCTAGTTTCATTGATCAAGCGCTCCGGGTACGAACATCGGGTATTTTTCCAATATATGTAATATCAATCCCTGGACATTCATATTTTCTCCAAAATTACCATATTCCCCTGCATCAAAACTAGATAATGACGCCTGAAGTTGTTGTATAATCTTTGTGTCTTCTAATGACGGATTAGGGTTTGTGTGAGCGTTATATGCTGCCAGCCATAACTCTTTATTCTGGCTGATGTGTTCTGGAAGCCAAGAAGCCGCGATGCTCTTCCATCTGGGGGATGATGCATAATCCCCATATACGCCGGCTCCTTCGGTCAAAACCTTTGAAAGCTCCTCCTTGATAATCTGTTTAAGTTGTGATTTTGTTAGTTTCATTTTTTAATCCTTTGCGGGTGTCGCATGTCCTGGCAAGCTTTTAAGGTGCTTGGGTTCCTTTGATTTGTGCTGTTTGACCTTTTGGCCAAGTTTAGCTAAGTTTCGGAGATCTTTGGTAGATATCTCTCCACTATATAGATCCTTTGCGGCTCCTTTCAACTTGCTAACCGGCGTGTCACCACGACGGGCGCTTAAAGCCATCCCAGCGGCCTTCTGCTGAGCTTGAGACTCAGTGGAACCCCTTTCCCTATAGGGAGGATCTCCGACGGTCTTGGCGGCTTTGTTGCCTTCGTTTAGTATGTTGTCTAATTCCTCGAGGACCATTTGTTTGAATTGTGATTGGGGAATTCTTTGTAGTGCTTCGGCAGCCTTTTTGAGTGGGTAGTCAATGCCGGTAACTTGTTTAAAGCGAGTACCGATGTCACTAGCCAATGGCGTTGCTTTGTCTCTTCTTTTCTGTAAGTCGTCTTCCACTTCTTTTGTTTTAGCGAGATCCGCTTTGTGCGTCCCCACGGTCATCTGGACACCACGAATTCGCTGGTTTAATATCTTGGCGCGGGCACGACCTTTTGCCGTAGATAAGTTTAACCTTCTTAATTCATTTTTCGCTGCGATAATTGTTTGCTCGGCTTGGTCCATCTTCTGGGCTATCCGCGCTTTCCCCTGATCGGTGAGGCCTCCATCATCTCCGTAGTACGTCGCGCCTAATGACATTTCGTCGAGGACCTCACGAATTATTTGAGTTATGTGTGATTGGGTAAGTTTCATTAATATATTATCCTATTTTGCTGTTAAAAGCTCTGCTACTAACTGTACAATAAGCTCAGGGGCCAGTCCAGACTCCTGTGCTAGTTTTTCAACTTCTTTTAAAGCCAGATCAGCAATTCTTTGTGCATCATCAGGTATCTTAGACATAACAGTAGCTACTTCACCCGCATCTGCTTCGTGAATCTCTAACTCTTCCTTGATAATCTGAGTGAGTTGTGCTTTTGTGATTTTCATTTTTTGCGTTTCTTTGCCATTTTGCGGAAAGTTTTAGCGAGATTGTATCTCTTGGTGCCCGGCCGACAGCTTGGTCCTCCGAACTTATCGCCCGTGCAGACTCCTTCTGTTCCGCGTTTTTCAATATCCTTTTCTGCGCCTTGGATCCAATTATCATCTTCTTTTTCCTCAATCGTGGATGGCTCGGTGAAGACTTTAGCTAATTCTTCCGAAATAATCTGTTTAAGTTGTGATTTTGTTAGTTTCATTATAATCCTCCTGACAGCAACTAAATTAAATAGTTTCAAAGGCTTTTAATTGCCCCATTCTATTGGTTATTCTATAGGTTGTTGCGCCCGGGAAACGATGGAGAACTGTTTTACGCTGTACTTGGGAGACGCCGAAGGGTCCGGATGCCAGGATTCTCGTCCTTCATCAAACCACCGAATTTTGATTTGTCTTTTTCTATACACTTTTCGCGTGTCGGACTCCCGAATATCGATGACTAGTCCATACGTATACCTTTTGTAGTTGTGGTTATAGTTTTCAACATAACATATTATATCACCAATACCTACCGGTGTCAAGTCTAAATTAGAGGAATGTTCATTAGCGTCCATACCCTAATTATGGGCCGGGGCCAACAATTTAATATCTCCCGCGTTTAAAACATGTCTTTTGCGCCCTTTATACCATACTATATGGGTTGTGTGATCATGAATTTTTTTAGAAAGATTGTCGCCTCTGTCATATTTGTAATAGGAGTCTTGGACCGTACCTAAGTATATACCGGCAACTGGTACCTCTGTCCATGGCGCTTCCTCGGTGCCTTCACCAATGTGAATGATCTGCACAAGGTCGCCAACGTTATATGTGCTTTTATATTCATTCACTGTAGAATAAATATAAAAGAAAACCCCGAAAAGGTGAATTCCCGGGGTTTTCTCATCGGAGGGCAAGTACGGTATACCCGTAAGCTACACTATAACAGGTGCCAACAAAGATGTTAAGCTAATTTAATAATATGTTTAACTTTTCCGGATCATTTTGCCATGAATAGAGTTTATCGGTTGACAAAATTAAATCACGAGCACAAAAATCTATGTTTAATTGGGATGTCCCGGGCAAGACATATTTGGCGATATCTTGAGCGATGATGACAATTCTTAGCTTTCGTTGTGTTTTACGGTCCAACATTAAGTTTCGCGAAAATTTTTTTCCTCAACGACATTATAATACATATCTCCACGGTATTTAACAAACCATTTTGGAATTTTATTGCGCGGGTACCGAACATTAGGTTTACTCGCGTAATAACGTCGGTAAGATTCCACCACATCGTCACTTTTAAAATGCTCAGGCATGGCCATGGCTAAAGGTGTTAAATGATGGCAAGAAAAATTTTTTTCATTAAAAAGACCTAAACACGCATCTAAAACCGCTTGACACTTGTGTATTTTGCCAAATCTTGCGGTGTACTCATCTAACATAGCTTGCGTATGCTCACATAAGGCAAGAAAATTAGCAGAGCTAGTACCTACCCACAATGTACAAGGATGCCTAGGCATGGCAGGCCGGTAAAGTTTCTCGTCTTCAATCCCTTGTGACCGAAGGGCCGTACAGAGCATTTGACAGGATTCGAGGACCATTTTAACGACACGGTAGTTATCTTGGGATTGCGCAGAGGCCACCCAATCTACGTTGCCATACTTATCTTTTTCAATTGCAAATATATTCATGTCTACTACTATACCAAATATAAAGGCATATGTCAAGTTTAACTAAAACTCTAATACTAGTTTTAGAAAAATTTCGCGAGGGGTTAGTGCGATTGAAAAACCATCATAACCACCCCATGGATATTTAAGGGTTGGATCCCATACACGGAATTCAAAACCAACTAGATTCAAGATTTCACCTCTAAACACCTCGTATACAGGCAATCCGCTGTCGTTGTACAAAGGCCTTACCGATATCTTACCTCGGTAACCATCCCACTGCCCGGGCGACCAACCCGTGCAAACATAAGAGTTAAAGGAAATTAAAGGGTATCCTAAATCTAGGTCACTTCGCGGGTAGACTTCTTGTGTCCCGAGATAATAATCTACCTCCCAGCCCGAATAACATGCGTTATCTGATGTCGGTGGTGCAAGGGATGATATCATCATCATCATGATGCTTAGGATTAGGCCCACAAAAATC